>Ga0209676_1000471_pt1 | contig 67223 bp, 66 predicted proteins | sample AraplaCvi_mLB_r2_FD_184282 | JGI IMG/M metagenome (GOLD analysis project Ga0209676, IMG submission 184282) | Arabidopsis root microbial communities from North Carolina, USA - plate scrape MF_Cvi_mLB_r2 (SPAdes) (version 2) | ecosystem: Host-associated > Plants > Roots > Endosphere | place: USA... | reverse complement strand
GGAAATAAATGAAAATTACGATTGATCCAGGGCATGGTGGGAGCGATTCGGGAGCAACTGCGAACGGATTAAAAGAAAAAGATATTGTCTTAAATGTTGCAAAGAAACTAAAGTCTATCCTGATAAACGACTATGAAAATGTAAGTATACAAATGACAAGAGACTCAGACGTATTTGTTGAATTAAATAAAAGAGCGAACTTAGCTAATGATTGGGGTGCAAATTATTTTGTTTCAATTCATGTAAATGCAGGTGGAGGACATGGTTTCGAAAGTTATATATACAATGGGAATGTCTCAAGCAATACGATTAATTATCGCTCAATCATTCATGATGAAATTATTTCACAACTAGGATTTTATGACCGAGGAAAGAAAGAGGCTAATTTTGCGGTACTTAGAGAAACAAATATGCCCGCAATCTTACTTGAAAATTTATTCATCGATAACAAAGAAGATGCGAATTGGTTAAAAAGTGATGAGAATTTAAAAAGATTAGCGATCGCAACAGCGGAAGGCATTGCAAAAGCATTAAAATTGAAAAAGAAAACATCAACAGACACAAAAACAGGTTATTATCAAGTTGTTACAGGCTCATTCGAAGAAAAAGCAAATGCCGAAAAAAGAGTAGAGGAATTAAAAAAAGCAGGTTTCGATTCTTTCATAGAGTATGATGAAAAATAAGAAGTTTATAAGAGAATCTCCAAAAGATAATTATATTTATACAAAGCCGCTCTTCGCTAATATATTCGTTAGAGCGGTTTTAATTTATCGATGTTTCTATTGATGATAAAAATAACATGAACACAATTTAAGCAATACTTCAATTAATGAGGAAGTAAGTCTATTTTTATTGAATAAGTATCATAAAAATGAGGGGATTAAGTAAATCAAAAGAGACTCCAAATTTATTTGTTTCTCCATTTTCGTCATAAATAAAATAATAGTTTAAAAGGTTTTATTCAAGTTGTATCACGTCATATATTCTACTATGAATATAAATACCATGAGGATGTGTTTAGTTTGAATCCTATTAAATTACTTAAACCAGTTTCTAATCGTTGGACGGTTTTAGTGGCATTTGCTTCACTAGCTGGAATTAGTCAAATGCTTTGGCTGAATTTTGCCCCTTTAATATCATATTTAAAGTCTCATTATAATGTATCAGAATCAGATATTAATTGGCTCCTAACTGTGTTTCCTCTTATTTATATATTACTCTCGATCCATTCAGGCAAAGTAATTGATCGTAGGGGATATAGGTACAGTATATTAATTGGTGGAATCTTTATGTCAGTTTTTGTATGTCTACGCATATTCGATTCTAGTTTTTCAATTTTGCTAATAGGACAAATCGGAATTGCGATCGGACAGCCATACATACTAAATGCGATTTCGAGGTTAGTTGTTGATTGGTTTCCTAAAAATCAACAAGCTACTGCCACAGGGATAGGAACTGTAGGAATGTTTATTGGAATGGCATTCGCATTAGCTACTACACCTTATTTAGTAGATCATTTTGGATTTCAACAAACATTAATCATTATGGCAGTTCTTACAATCATTTCAACACTCATTTTCTTCTTTATTGGCATTCCAAATCATACTACCGTACAAGAAACTGATATCAAACCTAGTTTTCATGACCAATTCACATTGTTTAAAAATAAGCAGTTTATTCTACTAAATATCATTTCATTTTTGGGTTTAGGTGTTTTTAATGGGTTAACCTCGTGGATTGAACAAATTTTAAAACCATATGGTGTTTCTTCTGAACAAGCCGGTTTAGTAGGTGGTTCATTAATTATTGGTGGAATCATTGGATCGATTATTATACCGATACTCTCAGATCTAGTTGGTAAGAGAAAACCGTTCATATTATTTACAATCATTTTTCCATTACTTCTAATTTATCCACTTTGTACTAGTGGTCATTTACCGATCCTTTTGATACTTGGTAGTTTGCTAGGATTCTTTTTCTTACCTGCTTTTGCATTATTACTTTCAGTTACAGAAGAGTTAGTAGGTGAAAAACAATCTGGCGCAGCGACAAGTCTTTTATTAATGGCCGGGAATCTTGGTGCAGTCATTGTCATTGCGGCAATGCAAATTGTGAAAGGGGATCACTCTACTTGGATTCATTCAGTTTATTTCATTTTGATTCTGCTTTTCATTTGTTGTGCCCTTACAATTTACTTAAAAGAAAAGCCTATTATATTTGATGAACAATATCATAATAAAATATAGAATTATGAAGAGATTGAGGATTTCATGAACGAAATAAAAAAATATTATATTAACAACTAAACCATGCGTTAGCTGATCAAGAAAGGACTACCTAAATGTAGTCTTTTTTTATGTAATCAATAAAAATTAGTGCTTGTTTTTGGAAAGAATATATCGTAATAGAAATAAAATTGCTCTACAAAAATTCAAATCAACTAAACTAACTTTTTCATTTTCTTAAAAAATGATAAACTAGCTTAAGTATAAACTATCTACGAAAACATAATAAGGAATGAACTGAAAATGAATATTTATAATATGATTGAAAGCATTGCCAATAGTAGACCAGCTAAAAATATTGCATATGTGTATGAAGGCGTGAGTTCAACTTATGATGAATTAATTTTGCAAACGAATCGTTTTGCTAAGGAATTAAATAGAAATATTAATAAAGATGACAAGGTTGCTATTCTACTTGGAAACTCACCAGAGTTCATTCAGGCATATTTAGCAGTTTTAAAGCTTGGGGCAATTGCGGTACCTTTAAATCCTGCATTTACTGAGCATGAATTAATTTATATTTTAAATGATGCGAATGTTAAGCTTGTTATTACAAAAGAAGATCAACAAGATAAATTATTGAGCGTAAAGAATTCTTGTCCAATATGTGAGCATGTCATTGTAATTGAACAAGTAGACCAACAAATAATTAGTAATGATTCATATATTAGTCCTATTTTAAGTGAAAATGATCCTGCTGTTATTTTGTATACTTCGGGGACAACTGGAAATCCGAAGGGGGCAGTCATTACCCATCGTAATATTATAGAAAATGTAAAGGATTTTTCTTCGATGATCGAATTAGATGAATCTGATAAAATGATTGCGGTACTTCCTATGTTTCACTCTTTTTGCTTAACTATTTGTGTAAACATGATTTTGTTAAATGGAGCGACTACAATCATCGTGCCAAAATTCAATCCAATTGAATTAGTTGACATCATTAAAAATGAAAAAGCCACGTTAATTGCAGCTGTACCAACAATTTATAATTATATAAATCAATTATCTAATGTCTCATCTGTAGATTTTACAAGTTTAAGAGCGTGTATTTCAGGTGGTTCATCAATTCCGATTGAGTTACTTCAAGCATTACAAGATAAATTTAAGTTAAATATGTTAGAAGGATATGGTTTATCAGAAACATCACCCGTTTTAACATTTAATCCTTATGGCGGACTTAGTAAGCCTGGTTCAGTTGGAGTTGATTTACCGAGTGTAAAAACAAAAATCTTCAACGAAAAAGGCGAGGAAGTTTTAGTTGGTGAAATTGGAGAGGTAGTAACAAAAGGACCAAATGTAATGATGGGTTATTACAATAAGATAGAAGAAACTGAAAAAGCTTTTACAAATGGATGGTTCAAAACAGGCGATCTAGGTAAGAAAGATGAAGATGGATATTTATTTTTATTAGATCGAAAAAAAGACGTAATTATAACGAATGGATATAATGTATATCCAAGAGAAATTGAAGAACAATTATATAAGCATCCTAATATTATTGAAGCAGCGGTTGTCGGCAAGCCTGATTTAGTAGTAGGAGAAATTGTTTGCGCGTATCTCGTAGTAAATCAAGAGATAAAAGAGGAAGAGATTAAAAACTTCTGTCAGAAATATTTAATCCATTATAAAGTTCCAAAGCAAATCTATTTTCTAAATGAGTTACCTAAAAATAGTACAGGGAAAATTTTAAAAAGAAACCTTCGATAAAGCTGATTGAAAATCGCAGTTATAATATATCTGTGATTTTTTTTAGAATAATAATCTGAAAATATTGAAGTTTATTAATTATTAGCATATACTTGAAATAGATAATAGTTTATTAGAGATTAAGCATAAGAGGTAATAGCACATGGCAGAGCAAAGTCTACGAATTGGTCGAACAGCAATGATGCTTGCTTTGACTGAAGAAGAAGAACTAATTAATCTTAATGAAAATGTCGTTTGGTGTGTTGGTAAGGTTGGTACAATGGATTCACAAAAAATTGTAGCTGCAATTGAAACCGCTGCCAAACAGAATGGTGTAATAAATGGGGCTTTGTATAGAGAAGTTCATTCGTTATATCATGCAATTTTAGAAGCAATTCAAGGTGTCACAAGAGGTCATTTGCAGTTAGGTGGCGTACTCAGAACAGTTGGTCTTCGATTTGCTGTCGTTAGAGGAAAACCTTATAAAAATGCGAATGAAGGTGACTGGATTGCTGTCGCTTTATACGGTACAATCGGTGCGCCGATCAAAGGATCTGAGCATGAATCTGCCGGTCTTGGTATCAATCATATTTAAATGCCCATAGTTTATTAGAGATTATAGGGGGCTATGTTTCGTAAATGATTATTTACGTTTCATAGCCTCTTTCTGCGTTTTTTAACCAAATTTGGAGGTGCTAAGAATGGTAACGTTAACTGGTAATAGTTTAACAATGGATCAGATGAAACGAATTTTATTTGAAAATGTTTATGTGCAAGCAAGTGATGACAGCTTACATGCTGTAAAAAAATGCAGAGAAAAAGTAGAACAAATCGTTGATAATGGCGAGGTTGTTTATGGAATTACAACTGGTTTCGGTAAATTTAGTGATGTATTTATTGCAAAGGAAAATGTTTCTGCTCTTCAATATAATTTGATCGCATCACATGCTTGTGGAGTTGGAGAGCCATTCCCTGAGTTAGTTTCAAGAGCAATGTTAGTTCTTCGTGCAAATACAATGTTAAAAGGCCATTCTGGTGTGCGTTTAATTGTTGTTGAAAAATTACTTTCATTAATTAATGCTCATATTCATCCTGTGATTCCATCTCAAGGATCTCTTGGAGCTAGTGGAGATTTAGCACCATTATCACACTTAGCACTAGTTTTACTTGGTGAAGGCGAGGTTTTCTATAAAGGTAACCGAATGGACACAAAAGAAGCATTAGCAAAAGAAGGAATTTTACCGATTACTTTAGAAGCTAAAGAAGGGTTAGCTCTAATTAATGGTACACAAGCAATGACAGCGATGGGCATTTTAACGTATATCGAAGGTGAAGAACTTGCTTACCAAAGTGAATTAATTTCTTCGATTACTTTTGAAGCCTTACAAGGAATTACAGATGTATTTGATGAAAGAATTCATTTTGCTCGTGGATTTAAGGAACAAATCCAAGTAGCTGAGCGCTATAGAAACATTTTATCGACTAGTCAGTTAACGACAAAACAAGGTGAAATTCGTGTGCAAGATGCGTATACATTAAGGTGTATTCCTCAAGTTCATGGAGCAAGCTGGCAAGTACTTAATTATGTGAAAGAAAAATTAGAAATAGAAATGAATGCGGCTACTGATAATCCATTATTATTTGGTGATGATGTGTTTTCAGGTGGGAACTTCCACGGTCAGCCAATCGCATTTGCAATGGACTTCTTCAAACTAGGTATCGCAGAATTAGCTAATATCTCTGAACGTAGAATTGAGAGATTAGTTAATCCTCAGTTAAACGATTTACCTGCATTTTTAAGTCCAGAGCCAGGTTTACAATCTGGAGCAATGATTATGCAGTATGTAGCAGCTGCTTTAGTTTCTGAAAATAAAACGTTAGCTCATCCAGCAAGTGTAGATTCAATTCCTTCATCAGCTAATCAAGAAGACCATGTAAGTATGGGAACAATTGGGGCACGTCACGCTTATCAAATTCTGCAAAATGCAAGAAGAGTATTAGCAATTGAATGTATTTGTGCAATGCAAGGCGTTGAATATAAAGGCGTTGAAAAAATGTCTATCATCACACGTAGATTTATGGAAGATGCACGTAAAACTGTACCTTCAATTACGAAGGATCGTGTGTTTTCAACTGATATTGAAAAATTAACTAGTTATTTAAAAGAAAATTTCGTCTCAGATCGTTTTGTAGGACAAAAACAAATATAAAAAAAGGTGGGTAATCAAATGGAACTGATTAAAGGAGCACTAAAAGCACCAACAGGAACAGAATTAAATACAAAAGGTTGGGTTCAAGAAGCAGCACTTCGCATGTTATTAAATAACTTAGATGAGGAAGTAGCAGAAAGACCAGAAGATTTAGTTGTTTATGGTGGTATTGGGAAAGCAGCAAGAAACTGGGAAAGCTTCGATGCAATTGTTGAGTCATTAAAAAAATTAGAGAACGATGAAACTTTACTAGTTCAATCTGGTAAACCAGTCGCAATTTTTAAATCACATGAAGATGCACCACGTGTATTATTAGCTAATTCAAATTTAGTACCAAAATGGGCTACTTGGGAGCATTTCCGTGAATTAGATGAAAAAGGATTAATGATGTATGGTCAAATGACAGCAGGAAGCTGGATTTACATTGGAACACAAGGAATTCTTCAAGGAACTTACGAGACATTTGGAGAAGCAGCAAAACAACATTTCGGTGGAAGCTTAAAAGGTACAATCACATTAACTGCTGGACTTGGTGGTATGGGCGGAGCACAACCACTAGCAGTAACAATGAATGGTGGAATTGTCATTGGTATTGATGTTGATGAAACGAGAATTCAACGTCGTATCGATACAAGATATTGTGATGTTTTAACTCATTCATTAGAAGAGGCTTTACAACTTGCAACTGACGCTAAAAATGAAGGAAAAGCTCTTGCGATCGGTTTAGTTGGTAATGCAGCTGAAATTTTACCAGAATTAGTAGCACGTAACTTTGTACCAGATTTAATTACGGACCAAACTTCAGCTCATGATCCATTAAATGGTTATTTACCAATTGGAATGACGATGGAAGAAGCAAAAACACTTCGTATGGAAAATCCAGATGAATTGATTAAACAAGCTAAACATAGTATGGCTGTACATGTTGAAGCAATGTTAGCAATGCAACAACGTGGAGCAATTACTTTTGATTATGGTAATAATATCCGTCAGGTTGCATTTGATGAAGGCGTTAAAAATGCATTTGATTTCCCAGGCTTTGTACCTGCATTTATTCGTCCATTATTCTGTGAAGGAAAAGGACCTTTCCGTTGGGTAGCTCTTTCTGGAGATCCAGAAGATATTTACAAAACAGATGAAGTCATTCTTCGTGAGTTTGCAGATAACGAACACTTATGTAACTGGATTCGTATGGCGCGTGAAAAGGTTGCATTCCAAGGTTTACCATCTCGTATTTGTTGGTTAGGATACGGTGAGCGTGCTAAATTCGGAAAAATCATTAATGAAATGGTTAAAAATGGTGAGTTAAAAGCGCCTATCGTAATTGGTCGTGACCACTTAGACTGTGGTTCAGTAGCTTCTCCAAACCGTGAAACTGAAAGCATGAAAGACGGCAGTGACGCTGTAGCTGACTGGCCAATTCTGAATGCACTAATTAATGGAGTAAATGGCGCTAGCTGGGTAAGTGTACATCACGGTGGTGGTGTTGGAATGGGTTACTCTTTACATGCTGGTATGGTTATAGTTGCAGATGGAACAGATGCAGCTGCAAAACGTATCGAAAGAGTATTAACATCAGATCCAGGAATGGGTGTTGTTCGTCACGTTGATGCTGGTTATGATTTAGCAGTTGAAACGGCGAAAGAAAAAGGCGTAAATATCCCAATGATGAAGTAGGTGTAAAGAATGAAAGCAGATATATTATTAACTAATATTGGTCAGCTTGTGACAATGGATCACGGTGATGGACCAGTTCGTGGTAAAGAGATGAATGTTTTACCCGTAATAGAGAACGCAGAAATTGCTTGGAAAGATGGTCAAATTATTTATATTGGGCAAATAAATGAAACTAAAATTGATGCTAATGAAGTAATTGATTGTCAAGGTAAATTAGTAACGCCTGGATTAGTCGATCCTCATACTCACGTGGTCTTTGGTGGATCACGTGAGCATGAAGTAAGCTTAAAATTACAAGGTGCATCTTACTTAGAAATATTAGAAATGGGTGGAGGTATTCACTCGACTGTTAGTCAAACAAAGTTGGCAACTCATGAAGAACTGAAACAAAAAACAATTCAACATTTAAATCGTATGCTTTCCTACGGTGTTACGACTATTGAAGCAAAAAGTGGTTATGGTCTTGATGAGGAAACTGAATTTAAACAATTAAAGGTTGCGAAAGAGTTACAATCTGAGCATGTTATGGATATTGTTTCTACGTTTTTAGGTGCTCATGCAGTACCAAAGGATTATAAAGGAAATGAAGAAGCATTTTTAGAGAAGATGTTTTCTCTACTAGATCAAATTAAAGAAGAAGAACTGGCAGAGTTCGTTGATATTTTCGCAGAAACTGGCGTTTTTTCTGTTGAACAATCAAGAGAATTTCTTTTAAAAGCAAAAGAAAAAGGATTCTTAGTCAAAATTCATGCAGATGAAATTGATCCACTTGGCGGAACAGAAATGGCAACAGAAATTGGGGCGACTTCAGCTGATCATTTATGTGGCGCATCATCTAAAGGTGTAGAAATGCTTGGTGATAGTAATACTATAGCAGTTATTTTACCAGGTACAACTTTCTATTTAAACAAACCTGAATTTGCACCAGCTAGAGCAATGATCGATCAAAATGCTGCTGTTTCATTGGCTACTGATTTTAACCCAGGTAGCTGTCCGACAGAGAATTTACAATTAATCATGACCATTGCTATGTTAAAGTTAAAAATGACACCTGAAGAGATATGGAATGCGGTAACGATAAATTCTTCATATGCGATTAATCGTGGTGAACAAGCTGGTAAGCTAAAAGTTGGACGTAAAGCTGATGTTGTTATTTGGAATGCACCTAATTATACGTATGTACCATATCATTTTGGTGTAAATCATGTAGAATCAGTTTTTAAGAATGGAAAGTTAGTCGTAAATAGAGGTGTATATGATGTCTCTATCACATCTTAAAAAAGCAGGTGATGCAGTTTTCGTTGATTCATCTGTTACAAAAGCTAATGAAATAGTCACTGCTTGGGATGGAAAAGATGCATCTAATTTTTCAATCATAGGCGTTCCATTATCTAAAACATCAATTAGTCATTCGGGAGCTAGCTTTGCACCTGCATCTATACGTAAAATGCTAAGTAGCTATAGTACGTATCATATTGAGGATGGAATTGACTTGAAAACGTTACGTGTTACAGATTTTGGCGATATCACGATGCATGTCACTGATTTTGAGGAATCTAGAAATCGTATTAAATCGACGATTGCTGAATTATTGAACCAATTTAAAGATACTATGCCGATTATTTTAGGCGGGGATCACGGGATTAGCTTTCCAAGCATCGCTGCTTTTACAGAAGCTAGGGGGAAAATTGGGGTCATTCAGTTTGATGCACATCACGATTTAAGAAATATAAATGATGGTGGCAGGTCAAACGGAACCCCATTTCGTAGTTTAATAGATGAAGGTATATTAAATGGTGAACATTTAATTCAAATTGGTTTGCGCAATTTTTCAAATAGTGCGCCTTATACTGAGTTTGGAATCAATCATGGTGTCACAATTTATACAATGCGTGATGTACGTGAATTGGGTATACAAAAAATTATTATTGATAGTTTAAATCGTTTATCACAGGAAGTTGATGCTATATATATTAGTCTGGATATGGATGTGTTAGATCAGGCTTTTGCACCAGGCTGTCCAGCAATCGGCCCTGGTGGAATGGATAGTCAGACATTGATTGATGGAATATGTTATCTAGCATCTCATCCAAAAGTTTGTGGGATGGATATTGTAGAATTAGACCCTACAATTGATTTCCGTGATATGACAAGTCGGATTGCTGCACATGTCATATTAAATTTTCTTGTTGAAAAAGTTAAATTGAATCGATAAATAAAGCTCGTAAACAATAAAAATTGTTTACGAGTTTTTTATTAAGTCTAACAAACGTTCACATATTCCTAACGAAAATGGTTTTTCCATTCATGATTTTTCTATGATTAACATAGATTTGTAATGGAGTGTGATCATTTTGAAGTATTCAATTAGCTTAAAATCAGCATTTAAAGCTTTACTCACAGTAATAGGGGTTAATATATTACTAGTTATCTTTTTATTTTCCTTAGGTTATTTTCTGGATATTCTTCCTGCTTTTACTTTGTTTGGATATAAAATCATTGTCTTCCCTTTGAGTCTTTTTGTATTTATTTTAAGCTTGGTTTCTGAAATTAAAGTAAAGAATAAGAGATTGGTTGACATTGAAGGTGAATCTAGTGAAAAGAAAAGTAGGATGGATAAATACCATCATACTTAAATCTTGAAGGATTTGAGGTGAAACTGTTGAACCTCGAGGAAGAAGTTATTCAAAATTTAAATGAGCGCATTAATATATTAAGAAAAGATCAGAAAGCAGATGGGTCCTGGGAATATTGTTTTGAAGGGTCGATTATGACAGATTGCTTTATATTAATTCTGTTAAATGATTTAGCATTGTTAGATAAAGAAGAAGAGTTATGTGAAAAAATTGCAAAACGCTTGATCAAGTTACAAGAAGAAAATGGCTCATGGAAATTATATGAAGATGAAAAAAATGGGAATCTATCCGCGACTGTTCAAGCATATGTTGCATTATTAGTCTCTAACACATTAGAAAAAGACCATCCTAATATGAAGAAAGCTGAAAAATTTATACTTTCCAATGGTGGACTGGGAAAAGTACATTTTATGACAAAAATGATACTAGCGATACATGGATTCATTCAATATCCAACATTCTTTCATTTTCCGATGAGCTACTTTCTACTCCCAAACAATTTTCCTCTCAGTTTATTTGAACTATGTAGTTATGCCCGAGTTCATTTAATTCCAATGATTTTATGTATTAATAAACGATATATTATTAAATCTAATCATCCAATTAATCTAGATCATTTACATGCTACTAAAGAGATCGAGTGGTTTGACGATGAGAGAGATTCATTTTTTCACTTTTTAGTAGAAGAGGGTAAGAAGCTTGCCTCATATCCGCTATATTTTCATGATAAAGGATATGAAAAAGCAGAAAAATTTATATTAGAAAGAATTGAAACAAACGGTACATTTTATAGCTACGCTAGTTCAACATTTTATATGATTTATGCATTATTAGCTCTTGGCTATGAAACTAGCTCAAATGAAATTCAACAAGCATTAAGTGGTTTAATCTCATATTCATTTGAAACCGAAGACGGTATTCATATTCAAAATTCTCCCTCACAGGTTTGGGATACAGCGTTACTTTCCTATGCATTACAAGAAGCAGGCGTTTCCCCGACAGATACATTAATTAAAAAATCCGTTGATTATTTAAATAAAAAACAGCAAATCTTAAAAGGTGATTGGTCGAAGCATGCAAAAAAAATCAGTCCTGGAGGTTGGGGATTTTCGGAAGTAAATTCATTTATTCCAGATAATGATGATACAAGTGCAGCATTAAGGGCATTAACAAGAAGTGCAATCTCAGACTCAACCCAACTTGAAAAATGGCAAAAAGGGATTCAGTTTTTATTGGGTTTGCAAAATCATGATGGTGGTTGGGGCGCATTTGAAAAAAATGTAACAAATAAATGGTTAACTTATTTACCGATTGAAAATGCCAAGGATGCTATCATTGACCCATCGACGGCAGATTTAACAGGTCGTGTTTTAGAGTTTATTGGAAACTATACAACAATTGATGGAAAAGATGAACAAGTTAAAAAGGCGATCGAATGGATTTTAGAGCATCAAGAAAAAAATGGTAGCTGGTATGGCAGATGGGGAATTTGTTATATTTATGGAACATGGGCGGCTATCACTGGACTACGATCAATCGGAATCCCAAAGAATCATGAAGCAATTCAAAAGGCTGTTAAATGGCTTATCAGTGTACAAAATGCTGATGGAGGTTGGGGAGAGTCTGGTTATTCGGCTGTAAAGAAAAGCTATGTACCGCTAAAGTATAGTACTCCTAGTCAAACAGCATGGGCTGTTGATGCCTTATTAACGATTGTAGATAAAGAAGATGAAGTGATAAAAAGAGGGATTCAATATTTACTGGCTCAAAAAGATAAAACAAAAAAAGAAGTAATGTATCCAACAGGTCTCGGTTTACCGGGTGGTTTTTATATTCATTATCATAGTTATCAACATATATATCCATTACTCGCATTAGCGCATTATGTTCAAAAATAATATTATTATGTATATAGTTTCAGTTTTGTATAAAATAATATTATTATGTAAACTAATTGATTCGAAAGATAATAAATTATGTCCATTTTTCAAATTTTCATAAAATATGTTTCTTTAATTGGCTAAGTATAGTAAACTATTCATATTAAAAATAACTGAATATTCCTTATCGAGAGTGGTGGAGGGACTGGCCCTTTGAAACCCGGCAACTTTAGCTTTAGCTAAAAAGTGCTAAATCCAGCATGTTTTTAACATGAGAGATAAGGCGTGGATTGTAGATAACGTCATTCTTTCATTTTAGAAAGAATGGCGTTTTTATTTTTGTATGTAAGGGAAGTGATCAATTGGGACTGTTGGAAAAATTAAGTAATGGAATAGTATTAGGTGATGGAGCTATGGGGACTCTGTTATATTCTGGGGGATTACATAGTTGCTTTGAAGAACTAAACATTACTGAACGAGATCGAATCATCCATATTCATGAACAATATATTAATGCTGGTGCAGAGGTTATTCAAACAAATTCATACGGAGCAAATGCTGGGAAACTAAGACAGCATGGATTGGAAAAATTAGTTAAACAAATCAATCAAATGGCCGTCAGAAATGCAAGAGAAGCATCAAAAGGAAGAGCACTCATACTAGGTGGTATTGGTGGTATGAAATACATTGGGTCAACTTTTGCAACACCGTTAGAAAGAGAAATCATGTTGTTAGAGCAGGCATCTGCCTTACTTGAAGAAGGTGTTGATGGAATCATGCTTGAGACCTTTTATGATGAACATGAATTATATGATGCTGTTACTTTACTTAGAGAGCGCACGGACATTCCAATCATTGCACAAGTGACTTTACAAGAAATCGGTGTGATGCAAAGCGGTCAATATATTGAAAAAATCCTCCCTAAATTAGTAGATTTAGGAGCGGATGTAGTCGGAATCAATTGTCATTTAGGTCCACTTCATATGATTGAGTCTTTAAATACGGTTGCTTTACCAAAAAAAGGATTTTTATCGGCATTTCCAAACTCAGGTCTTCCTTTGTATGAAGAAGGTAAATACGTATATAAATCGAATCCAGAATATTTTGAAGATATGGCAAAACCTTTTATTGAACAAGGCGTTCGTTTAATTGGTGGTTGTTGTGGTACAACACCCGCACACATTGCCGCATTACGTAATAAAATAGATAATTTAAAGCCTGTCACAAAAAAAGTAGTCAATAATCGAACGATTACAATAAAAATACCAAAGCAGCCAGAACAAAAAAATGTAACCCTAGCAGAGAAAGCAAAGCAGAGAACTACTATTATTGCTGAGCTGGATCCACCGAAAACTTTACAAACTAGACGATTTTTTGAAGGGGCAAAGGCTTTAAATAACGCAGGAGCAGATGCAATTACATTAGCAGATAACCCGTTAGCTTCACCAAGGATTTCAAATGTAGCCATTGCGTCAATGTTACAACGATTAAATATTCCTGTTCTTACACATTTAACTTGTCGCGATCGAAATATGATTGGTCTTCAATCACATTTAATGGGACTATCGACATTAGGTTTAAATGAAGTATTAGCCATTACTGGTGACCCTGCAAGAGTAGGTGACTTCCCTGGTGCTACATCGGTATATGATGTTGCCTCGTTTGAACTTATTCGCATGATCAAAGAAATGAATGAAGGTAGACTGTATTCCGGAAAAAGTTTAGGAAACGGAACAAGATTTTCTGTAGCCGCTGCATTTAATCCAAATGTTAGGAAAATGGATGCTGCTATTAAAAGACTAGAAAAGAAGGTTGAAGCGGGGGCAGATTACTTTTTAACCCAGCCTGTCTATGATTTAGAAACAATCGATCGTTTGTATGAATCTACGAGACATATCAATCAGCCAATATTTATTGGCATCATGCCACTAATTAGTAAAAAGAATGCTGACTTTATTCACTATGAAGTACCAGGAATTACCTTAACAGATGAAGTTAGAAATCGAATTGACATCAATGATCCTTTATTAGCAATTGAAGAAGGTAAAAACATCGCCAAAGAACTTGTAGATTATGCAATTGATAAATTTAATGGAATCTATTTGATTACTCCATTCTTAAAATATGAAATTACTGAAGAACTAATCCAATACACTAAAACTCGTAAAAAAGAGGAGATTCAATTATGAAAGCATTAGAGGCAGCATTAAAAGAACGTATTCTACTCCTAGATGGAGCAATGGGAACGATGATTCAACAACGAAATTTACAAGCTGAAGATTTTGGTGGTGAAGAACTAGAAGGTTGTAATGAATATTTAGTTGTCACTCGTCCAGATATCATTCAAGAAATCCATGAAGAATATATACTAGCTGGTTCAGATATTATTGAGACAAACACATTTGGTGCTACAAATATTGTTTTATCTGATTACAATTTACAGCATTTAGATATCGAATTAAATGAAAAAGCGGCAAAAATTGCGAAAGCCGCAGTAGATTCTTCTGGAAAAAATGTGTTTGTAGCTGGTGCGATGGGCCCAACGACAAAAGCAATTAGTGTCACTGGAGGCGTTACGTTTGAGGAATTAATTACTGCATATTTCCGTCAGGCTATTGGACTATTAAATGGTGGTGTCGATTTATTATTAGTTGAAACATGTCAGGATATGAGAAATGTTAAAGCTGCGTGTATTGGAATTAGTAATGCTTTCAAAGAGTTAAACAAAACAATTCCAGTAATGATTTCAGGTACAATCGAACCGATGGGTACAACACTTGCTGGTCAAACAATCGATGCATTTTATTTAGCGATTGAGCACATTTCACCAATTTCTATTGGGTTAAACTGTGCAACTGGTCCTGAATTTATGCGAGACCATGTGAGGTCATTATCTGAGTTATCTGAAACATATGTATCTTGTTATCCTAATGCAGGTCTACCTGATGAGGATGGACATTATCATGAGTCACCGGAATCATTAGCATACAAAGTACGTGATTTTGCCGAACAAGGTTGGGTCAATATTTTAGGTGGTTGTTGTGGCACAACACCTGAACACATTAAAGCAATGAAAGAAGCTATTACAGGAATCAAACCTCGTCAATTAAAAAAGAGAACAGATCATGCAGTAAGTGGTTTAGAATCTCTTATTTATGATGATAGTATGAGACCATTATTCGTTGGTGAAAGAACGAATGTTATTGGCTCAAGAAAATTTAAGAATTTAATAGCTGATGGAAAATATGAGGAAGCAGCTGAAATCGCAAGAGCACAAGTTAAAAAAGGGGCACATGTCATCGATGTTTGTATGGCTGATCCTGACCGTGAAGAATTAGATGATATGGAGAATTTTCTAAAACAACTGGTGAATAAAATAAAGGTTCCAATTATGATTGACTCGACTGATGAAAAAGTAATTGAACTCGCATTAACGTATATACAAGGTAAAGCAATTATAAACTCTATTAATCTAGAAGATGCTGAAGAACGATTTGAAAAAATCTGTCCTTTAATCCATAAGTATGGTGCTGCAGTTGTCGTCGGAACGATTGATGAAGATGGAATGGCAGTAACAGCGGAACGTAAATTGGAAATCGCAAAACGTAGTTATCAATTATTAACTGAAAAGTATCATATTCGACCTTCAGATATCATTTTTGATCCACTTGTTTTTCCAGTTGGAACTGGAGATGTTCAATACATCGGTTCTGCAAAAGCGACGATTGAAGGAATACGTCTGATTAAAGAAGCACTACCTGAGTGTTTAACCATTTTAGGATTAAGTAATATCTCATTTGGTCTTCCAAATAGTGGACGTGAAGTATTAAACGCAGTCTTTCTGTACCATTCAACGAAAGCTGGGTTAGACTATGCCATTGTGAACACAGAAAAATTAGAAAGATTTGCATCAATACCGCAAGTCGAACGTGAATTAGCAGAAGAATTACTATTTAATACTTCTCAAGAAACATTAGATCGATTTGTAGAACATTTTCGTCTTTCAGTAAAGAAGGAAGAAAAACCAAAGGAACAATTACCTGTTGAAGAAAGACTTGCAGCATGTATTATAGAAGGCTCGAAGCAAGGGTTAATTGATGATTTACAATTTTGTATTGATCGTGGTGATTCACCATTAAATATTATCAATGGACCATTAATGAAAGGTATGGACGAAGTTGGAAGACTGTTTAACAATAATGAACTAATCGTTGCTGAAGTACTACAAAGTGCTGAAGTTATGAAGGCTTCTGTAACATATTTGGAACAATTTATGGAAGTAACTGAGAGTTCTCGTAAAGGTAAAGTGATACTGGCAACTGTTAAAGGTGACGTTCATGATATTGGGAAGAATTTAGTAGATATTATTTTAACGAACAATGGGTTTGAGGTCATCAATTTAGGAATCAACATTCGACCTGACGATTTAATAACCCAAATTCGTAAAAATGAACCAGATATTATCGGTTTATCAGGTTTACTAGTCAAATCCGCGCAACAAATGGTGATTACTGCAGGGGATTTAAAAAATGCCGGTATCGATACTCCTATTTTAGTAGGCGGTGCAGCACTAACTAGAAAGTTTACAGATAATCGTATTCAACCAATCTATGATGGTTTAGTTGTTTATTCGAATGATGCGATGACTGGATTAGATTTAGCAAATAAAATCGTAAATCCAATTGAGCGTCAAAGTTTAATAGAAAATAAAAAGGTAATAAATAATGAAAATCAATTCATTGAATTACCGCAAGTAGAAATTAATACAACTAGATCAAACATTCAGCCGTCTGATTGTCTAGTTCCTTCGTCATTAAAGAAAACTGTCATTAAAAATATTCCAGTCTCACAAGTTGCTCCATTTATTAACTACCAAATGTTAATTGGGCACCACTTAGGTGTGAAAGGTAAATGGGAAAAACAAGAAAGAGGTCAGGAATTATATGAATTAGTTCAGGAATTATTAAGAGATGGAAATGAATATTTTGACTGTCAAGTAATCTATCAATTCTTCCCTGCACAAAGTGAAGGAAATGATGTGGTAATTTATGATTCTATTACTTCAAAACCGATTGAACGTTTTCAATTTCCTCGACAAAGAAAAGAGCCAGGTCTTTGTATTAGTGACTTCTTAAACCCTGTCGGTGAAAAAATGGACTATGTTGGATTTTTCTCTGTTACATCAGGTCCGAGGGTGAGAAATATTGCTGAAAGATGGAAAGAAGAAGGAGAATATTTAAAAAGTCATGTTTTATTTTCCCTAGCTTTAGAACTAGCAGAAGGACTTGCAGAAAAAACGCATATGTTAATGAGAGAAAAATGGGGCTTCCCAGATGCAGCTGATTTTACAATGCAGGAACGTTTTAAAGCAAAATATCAAGGAATCAGAGTTTCGTTTGGATATCCAGCATGTCCAAATTTAGAGGATCAAGAGAAATTATTTAAGTTAATTAATCCAAATGAAATCGGTATTAATCTGACGGAAGGCTTTATGATGCTACCTGAAGCATCAGTAACAGCAATGGTATTCTCACATAAAGACGGAAGATACTTCTCAGTGTAACAAAATAGAATACTGTAATATGCACCATAAAACATGATCATTTGGCAGTAAATAGAAATGATTTGATATCTATTTCTGCCAAATATTTATGTATTCTACATTAGGAGCGATTAAAAATGCCAATTATTATAAATAAGGATTTACCTGCTACTGAAGTGTTATCTAAAGAGAATGTATTTTATATGACGAAAGAACGCGCTGAAACTCAAGATATCCGTCCTTTAAATATTGGTATCTTAAACTTAATGCCAACAAAAATAGAAACTGAAACGCAAATATTACGGTTAATCGCAAACTCCCCATTACAAGTAGATGTTGAATTAATTGGTACAGAATCATACAAGCCTAAAAATATTTCAGAGGAACATGTCACAAGTTTTTATAAAACACTTTCGCAAGTTCAAGATACGAAATATGACGGGTTTATCATAACCGGTGCTCCAGTTGAAACATTAGAATTTGAAGAAGTTGATTATTGGTCTGAATTAAAAGAAATTATGGATTATACAAAGGAAAATGTCACCTCAACTTTACATATATGTTGGGGAGCACAAGCCGGTTTGTATCATCATTATGGCATACCTAAATACGATTTAGAGCACAAGATGTTTGGTGTATTTCCACATACTTTAGAAGACCGATTTGTAAAACTTGTACGAGGGTTTGATGACCAGTACTATGTTCCACATTCCCGTCATACTGAAATTAAAAGAGAGGATATTGATAAAGTAAGTGGTTTAAAGATTTTAAGTATGTCTCAAGAAGCTGGTGTTCATTTAGTTTCAAGTGAGGATGGAAGTCAAATATTTGCAACTGGCCATAGTGAGTACTGTGAGAACACATTAAAAAATGAGTATGAAAGAGATAGAAAAAGAGGGTTAGCAATACAAGTCCCTAAAAATTATTATGAAAATGACGACCCTACAAACCCACCAATTGTCCGTTGGAGAAGTCATGGTAATCTATTATTCTCAAATTGGTTAAACTACTATGTTTATCAGGAAACACCATATTCATTGTAATTCAATTGAATCTTTCACAAAAATTTCAAATAAAAAGTAAAATTGTTAGAAAATTTAAAATTATCATTGCTATTTTCATAAAACATTACCATAATGGTAATTATATCTAAAATTAAAACGGAGGAGTTTTCATGAAGAACTGTATTTCTATCGGTTTATTAGGACTAGGAACTGTTGGTAGTGGGGTTGTCAAAATTGTTGAAGCCCACCAAGATCGCTTAGCTCATCAAATTGGTTGTTCTGTCGAGGTTAAAAAAGTATTAGTAAAGAATCTTGAGAAGGAACGCGCAATTACGATTCATAAAGACTTACTAACGACAGATGCGACAGAAATATTAGATGATGCTGATGTTGATGTTGTCGTTGAAGTAATGGGTGGGATCGAAGACGCTAGAAGATACATTCTCCATGCTCTTCGAAATAAAAAACATGTTGTAACGGCAAATAAAGACTTGATGGCTTTATATGGCACTGAGTTATTACGTGTAGCAAATGAAAATAAATGTGATCTATTTTATGAAGCAAGCGTAGCAGGTGGTATTCCGATTATCCGTAGTTTAGTAGATGGATTAGCAGCGGACCGTGTGACGAAGCTAATGGGGATCGTAAATGGTACGACTAACTTCATTTTAACAAAAATGAGCAATGAAGGTAGACCATACGAAGATGTATTAAAAGAAGCACAAGAACTTGGCTTTGCAGAATCAGATCCAACTTCTGATGTTGAAGGACTTGATGCAGCAAGAAAAATGACAATTCTTTCGAAACTCGGTTTCTCAATGGATGTTGAGCTTGAAGATGTTCAAGTTAGAGGAATTAGTTCAGTATCTGCAGAGGATATTGATTATGCAAGATATTTTGGTTATACAATGAAGCTAATCGGCTATGCAAAAAGAAGCGAAAATAGAATTGAAGTTAGTGTTGGACCCACTTTAATCTCTCATAGTCATCCATTAGCATCAGTTAGTAATGAATTTAATGCAGTTTATGTATATGGAGAAGCTGTAGGAGAAACGATGTTTTACGGACCAGGCGCAGGAAGTTTACCAACTGCAACTGCAATCGTATCTGACTTAGTTGCTGTAATGAAAAATATGCGTTTAGGTGTAAATGGAACAAGCGCTGTTTTACCGCAATATCCTAAAGAATTAAAAGATGATCATGAAATTCACTTTAAATCATTTTTCCGATTTACAGTTCAGGATCAGTTAGGATCGTTTGCAAAAATAACTTCTTTATTTACTGAGTGTGATATTAGTTTTGAGAAAATTATTCAAGTTCCTTTAAAACATCAAGGATTAGCTGAAATTATTTTAGTGACTCATCAAGCTTCAAGTGCTGCATTCAAGAAAGTAATTCGTGATTTAGAAGCATCAGATGTTGTAGATGAAGTTCGAAGTTATTATCGAATTGCAGGTGAAGAATGAGATGTATAAAGGGTTAATCAATCGATATACAGATTTTTTACCAGTAAGTGAAAATACACCACAACTAACTTTAAATGAAGGAAATACACCATTACTTTATTTACCTACTTTATCAAATGAATGGGGTATTGAGCTATATGTAAAATTAGAAGGGTTAAATCCAACTGGATCATTTAAAGATCGTGGTATGGTGATGGCAGTCGCAAAAGCAAAGGAAGAGGGTAGTACTGCAATTATTTGTGCATCTACCGGTAATACTTCAGCAGCAGCTGCAGCATATGCAGCAAGAGCGGGCATGAAATGTATCGTTATTATTCCAAATGGTAAAATTGCTTATGGAAAATTAGCGCAAGCTGTCATGTATGGTGCACATATTGTTAGTATTGATGGAAACTTTGATCATGCATTACAGATGGTCCGAAAAATAAGTGAAACCGAACCAATTACATTAGTTAATTCTGTAAACCCATATCGAATTGAAGGACAAAAAACCGCAGCATTTGAATTATGTGAACAATTAGAGGCTGCGCCAGATGTTTTAGCTATTCCGGTTGGAAATGCGGGGAATATTACTGCTTATTGGAAAGGTTTCCTTGAATACAATCAAGCAAAAGGGTACTCTTTACCAAAAATGCATGGGTTCCAAGCAGAAGGAGCAGCACCAATTGTTAATAATCAAAAAGTTGAAAATCCTGAAACAATCGCCACAGCAATCCGAATTGGAAATCCAGCGAGTTGGAAGCAAGCTGTCAATGCGATCAATCAGTCGGATGGAAAAATCGATAGCGTATCAGACGATGAAATACTTGAAGCTTATAAATTGATTGCTTCTAAAGAAGGCGTTTTTGCTGAACCTGGTTCATGTGCAAGTATAGCTGGTGTTTATAAACATCTTCAAAATGGATTGATTAAACGTGGATCAAAAGTAGTTGCAATTTTAACAGGAAATGGATTAAAAGATCCTGATATTGCGATCCAATCGAATCAAATTGAACCAATTTTATTACCAAATGACCAAAAAATAGTAGCAGAGCATTTACAAGGTGTGGTAACAGTATGAAAAAACTTTTTGACATAACAGTCCCTGCTAGTACAGCGAATGTAGGGCCTGGATTTGATTCAATTGGAATAGCTTTGGGAAGATTTTTAAATATTGAAGTTTATGAACATGATTCGTTCAGCTGTGAGGCGTACGGTGATTATTTAAGAGGTATTCCGACTGATGAATCGAATTTGATTTTTCAGACTGCATTTGATGTAGCAAAACAATATCATAAAGATTTACCTGCTTGCCATTTAAAGCTTAAGAGTAATATTCCACTAACAAGAGGTCTTGGGAGTAGTGCTTCAGCTATTGTCGGTGGTATTTTATTAGCGAATGAATTATGCCATCTAAACTTAGGCTTAGATGACCAACTTTCGATTGCAACATCGATGGAAGGGCATATGGACAATGTTGGCGCATCAATTTATGGTGGATTGGTAATTGGAACTTATATTGATGAAAAGGCTTATATTCAACATTCAACAATAAATAATGTTTCAGTCATTGCAATTATCCCGACCTATGAATTAGAAACTAAACATGCTAGAAATATTTTACCGAAAGAAATCCCACATAGAGATGCAATTTTATCAAGTAGCTTTAGTAATTTACTCGTTGCTGCATTGTTAAGTGAAAATTGGAAGCTTGCAGGAGATATGATGAAACGGGATTTATTTCACGAACCATATCGCAGTAAAATCGTAAAAGAATTAGAAATATTAAAAACCCATAAACTTCCACAATATGTTTATGGTCATGTGTTAAGTGGTGCCGGACCAACAATACTAGCATTTGTAGATAAAGAATATTGTCAAAATGCCAAAGAATTTTTTGAAAATTTATTCCCGAACTATGAAATAAGCGAAATAACTGTTGAAAATACCGGTGCAAAGGTAGAACATTCTATCCATGTGAAATAATAAAACCACTCATTTATGCATTGCAACCCATCTGTAGTCAACTAACAGTAAGGTGCAGTACACATAAATGAGTGGTTTTATTTGTTTTGCTTCTTATTATATTGATCAGCTAGTAATTGTTTCACTTGATTATATGTTAATCCTGAATTTGCATTTTGTTTTTTTACCTCTTCAATATCAGTTCCAGATATCGTTAATTTCTTATCTTCCACTAAAATCAGCTCCAAATATTAGTTGTATTCAGTTTATTATGTAGTATAGTTTGTATAATTATTCTGATACTATAGTTGATTAATCCATCGGAGGTAGAAAATTGTCTTTTTTATTTAGTGATCATTCTTTAACTTTTATTGACTGGATGTTAAGAGCAACAGTAGGATTTATTTTTATGTTAATTAGTGTGAAAATATTAGGGCAAAGAACGATTTCACAAATGAGACTGCTGGATTTTGTTGTTGTCCTTATCGTAGGCAATATCATTGCACATCCATTATCAGATGAACATTTATCATTAACAGATTCTTTTATTTCAATTGGTGTTTTAGTCGTCTTATATTTAATTTGTAATTATTTAACGTTTAGATCAAATAAGTTTAAACATTTTGTGAATCCCCATCCACTGCATCTAATTTCTAATGGAAAGATTCAATATCAGAATTTAAAAAAAGCAAGAATTACCATTGATGAATTACTTTCAGAGCTCAGAAAGGAAAAAATTGATGATCCGAAGAAGGTTGCTTTGGCATGCTGGGAAGCTGGTGGTTTTATTTCAACATTTTTATATCCGAAATATGAGCACCCAACAAGAGAAGAGCTTCAAATAAAAGAGAAACCATTTCACTTTAATCAACCGATTATTAAAGATGGTACAATTGAACAAGAAGTTTTGACAAAAATGAACAAGGAATCAAGTTGGTTAATTGCAGAATTAAAACATACATATCATGTTCAAATCAATGAAATATTACTAGCAACTTTAAATGAAAATGATAAGATAGATATATATTTATATAAATAAAATCGAGGTTGTTTTCATGTTGGAAGTGCTACTTAGAGTTTGCGGATTTGTGATTGGAATGATCTTTAGATTCATAGTAGAGATACTGATTGAAGTCATTTTCCACTTTTTATTTGAAAAACTGTTTGGAAAATTATTTGAGAAGCTTGGTTGTCCAATTAAAAATAAAAATGAAGAGTTAGTTTTAGGACGAATAGCTGTACTTGAAGCTGAATCATGGTTTGAACCATATAAAATTTATCCGGTTGAAATGGCTCAAAGGAACAGTATTCGAACTTACATTCTAAAATGTAATATGAATGAAATTCTTTCAAATGAAGAAAAACGGATTGAATTTTTGAATGAACTAGACCGCAAGCTGTTTGATTTGAATAAAAATGGATTAAGAACAAGAAAAACGAGCCAATACTAGTGGCTCGTTTTTTTATTATTTCTTATATACTTTTACCGTTACTGTTTTAACTCCCCAATTAAGGGCTTTTTTCTGATTTGGGATAAATACGTCGATTTTGTTTCCTTTAAGTGCGCCACCAGTATCGCCTGCAATAGCGTAACCGTAGCCTTCAACATAAACCTTTGAGCCTAATGGAATAACTTTAGGGTCAACAGATATAACTTTTAAATCAGGATTCTTTTTTAAATTTAATCCTGTTGCTGTTTTACCACTGCAACCTTTACAGTTGCCTGTATAAGCAGACGCTTTCATTTTTAACACTTTAACAGGTTTTGCAGTTGTTGAAGTTTTTTTCGTAGTTGTACTTTTCTTAGCTGGTTTAATTTGTAGTACTTGATTAACATTTATACGGTCTGATTTCAATTTGTTCCAATATTTTAATTGAGAAACAGTTACCTTATGCTTTTTTGAAATTTGCGATAAAGTATCACCAGACTTAACCTTGTAAGAGTAAGCATATGTATGATTTGTAAATCCCATTGTTAGAAAAACAGTAGTAACAAAACATGTTATCATTTTTTTCATATTTTTCGCTCCTGTCTATTTCTATGTTTCATACTTTACCATGGAAATGTGACAGTGAGATTTCAATAGTTTTTAGATTATATTACAATTATGTTACTTTTGACATATTAGAAATAAATGGAAGAGAGTGTCAATAGCCTTACTGATTCGACATACTGGATAAAATAAATCAAATAATTATTACGAGTTAGATGATTAGACTAAATATTTAGAATAATGTATAATGTAGAATGATAATACATAATCAATAAAGGTGGGATAGCATGTCAACGAATACGTATTCATTAACGTGGGATTTAGATGTATTTTTTAAAGGCGGGAGCGAGTCTCCAGAATTTGCACAATACATAGAAGAGATTAGTAGTTTATTAGAAAATCTTGAACACCAAGTTACGCAATTTACAGCACCAAAAAGTAGTAATGAAGTAGAAGAATTACATAATATTATTGTTAATATTCAAGCAGTTGGAAAGAAATTATCACAAGCTAGCGGTTTCGTAAGTTGCTTACAAGCACAAAACATGGCCGATCAAAAAGCGAATTTGCTTCGTGGAACTTTAACTGCATTATTTGCGAAGTTCTCTACGACATTAACTACGTTCCATGATCAATTAACAAAAGTAAATGATATTGTATGGACTGAAATTTTAGAAAGTGACGATTTTAAAGAAATTTCATTTGTATTAAACGAACGTCGCCAAAACGCAAAAGAATTATTATCGGTAGAACAGGAGTCGTTAATTACAGCACTTTCAGTAGATGGTTACCATGGTTGGGGTCAAATGTACGACACTGTAGTTGGAAAAATGCAAATCGAGCATGATGGAAAAACATTATCTGTTGGTCAAGCATCAAATCTGTTTTCAGCTAAAGATCGAAATGTTCGACAGGAGATTTTTGGTAAATGGGAAGAAACATGGGGTAGTGAAGCAGATTACTTTGCAAAAATCTTAAACCATTTAGCCGGATTCCGTTTAAGCGTTTACGGACAAAGAGGATGGGATAATGTTTTAAGAGAGCCACTTTCAATTAATCGAATGAGCCAAGAAACACTTGATGCAATGTGGGGCGCTATTATTGACAATAAAGCTCCATTTGTTGAATATTTACAACGAAAAGCAAAATTATTAGGTGTAGAGAAATTAAGTTGGTATGATTTAGATGCTCCAGTAGCAGATACAGATTCTAGCGTTTCTTATTCTGAAGGGGCAGAATTTATTTTAGATCAATTCAAACATTTCGGTGATGAATTAACTGATTTTACGAAAATGGCTTTTGAAGATTCATGGATCGAAGCTGAAGACCGTTCTGGAAAACGTCCAGGCGGATTCTGTACTGGATTCCCTGTGAGCAGTCAATCTCGTATTTTTATGACGTTCTCTGGTACTGCTTCAAATGTTTCAACTTTAGCACATGAACTTGGTCATGCATTCCATTCATATGCGATGAGGGACGTTCATACACTTAATAGATACTATGCGATGAATGTAGCAGAAACAGCGTCAACTTTTGCAGAGATGATTGTTGCTGATGCAGCGGTAAAAAATGCAAGCACTAATGAGGAACGCTTAGCATTATTAGAAGATAAAGTACAACGTAGTGTTGCATTCTATATGAATATTCATGCACGTTTCTTATTTGAAACACGTTTTTATGAAGAACGTAAAAATGGCATTGTTAGCAAAAATAGAATCAATGAATTAATGGAAGAAGCACAAAAAGAGGCATATTGCGGAGCTTTAGAAGAATACCATCCACATTTCTGGGCATCAAAGCTTCATTTCTATATTACTGGCGTACCATTCTATAACTTCCCTTATACGTTTGGATACTTATTCTCATTAGGTATTTATGCGAAGGCGTTAGAAGAAGGTAAAAGCTACGAACAGAAATATATCGCTCTTTTAAAAGATACAGCTTCTATGACAGTTGAAGAATTAGCACAAAAACATTTAGGTGTGGATTTAACAAAACGCGATTTCTGGGAAAGTGCAGTAAAACTTTCATTGAAAGACGTTGAAGAATTCTTATCCCTTACTTAAATGATATCTTTTTGGAGAAGAGAACTCGTTTTATTACGAGTTCTTTTCCTGTTTGTATTGCTTTTATTAAAAATAGATAAGAAAACACGGAGGGGTTTTAATGTTTGCCTCTTTAGTCAGGGAGTGACTAATGATGAAAAGTTTAACGTTTTTAAAACCATATCGCCTAACAATGGGGGCAGCGATATTTTTTCTGCTAGTCGAATTAATTGTAGAACTATATCAACCATATATTCTATCGAAAATTATTGATAAAGGGATCTTAAACAATGACTTGTCCTACGTAACAAAATGGGGATTGGTCATGCTTGTACTATCTGTTGTCGCGTTTATAGGCGGCGTGTTGAATACATTTTATTCAACACATGTTAGTCAAAGCTTTGCGTTTGGACTACGTAAGTCATTATTTGAAAAGGTCCAAACTTTTTCATTTACAACCTTTAATTTTTTACCGACATCTTCTTTAATAACAAGACTCACAAATGATGTAACACAGCTACAGAATACTGTGTTTATGAGTTTAAGAATCATCCTTAGAGCCCCTCTCATGGTAGTGGGTAGTGTTGTAATGGCACTTATATTAGATTGGAAACTTTCGTTTGTTTTATTTTTTATATTGCCATTGTTATTTTTCTTTTTAAATTGGATGGTTCAAAAAGGTAGAGAACTGTTTAAGAGAGTACAAGAAAACGTAGATTCAGTGAATAGTGTACTACGAGAAAATCTAATGGGAATGAAGCTAATCAAAGCATTTGTACGAAATGATTTTGAAGACGAAAGATTTCAAGTGATTAACAATAATTTAAAAAGTAAAACTGCAACTGCACTTAAAACAATGGAAGTGACAATGCCTGTACTATTACTTTTTATGAATGCTTCAATTTTAGTCGTACTGTGGTATGGAAATAGTAAAGTTCATTCTAATCAATCTAATATTGGTGAGATTGTTGCAATCGTTAACTATATATCAAGAATTACTTCTACATTTTCTGTATTTTCTTTTATCATCATGGCTTTTTCAAGAGCTAGAGCATCTTCAGAGCGTATTGAAGAAGTACTTACAATCGAAGAAGACTTTATTGAAAAGAATGAAGGGAATAAGCTAAGAAATCGAATTGAAGGAAAAGTCCAATTTCATGATGTTTCATTTCAATACCCAAATACAGAAAATGATGTATTACAAGATATCTCTTTTGTTGCATATCCGAAAACTTCAATTGCGATTCTAGGTTCTACAGGAGCTGGAAAAACTTCATTATTTCAATTAATTCCGCGTTTATATGATGTAAGCGATGGGACTATTTTAATTGATGATCAAGATATTCGTAAAATGAATAGTAAGGAGCTTCGCGGTCAAATTGGTTATGTTCCTCAAGAAGCATTATTATTTACAGGAACGATTAAGGAAAATTTATTAATGGGTAAAGAAACTGCTTCAGATGAAGATGTTTATACCGCTGCAAAACACGCTCAAATACATGAAACAATTCTTTCATTCCCTAATGGTTATGAAAGCAAAATTGGACAAAAAGGTGTTAATTTATCTGGTGGACAAAAGCAAAGACTTGCTATTGCAAGAGCATTATTAAGAAAACCTAGTATTCTATTACTCGATGATAGTACTAGTGCGTTAGATTTAAAAACAGAAGCAAAATTAATTCAATCATTAAAGGAATATGATTGTACTATATTTATCATCACGCAAAAAATCAGTTCCGCTAAAAATGCAGATAAAATATTGATTATTGATGATGGATGCTTAGTTGAAGAAGGTACGCATGATTCACTGCTGGAATCGTCTAAGCTGTATAAAGCAATTTATTATTCACAATACGGAAGGGAGGAAATTCCTAATGCTAAAGGAGCTAACTAAACCTTTCCGATATAAACATATTCCCTTACAACTAAAGAAAAATGAAAAGGAAAAGTCGAGAGCAAGAAATGTTTCTGGTACATTAAAACGAATATGGAGCTATTTATCATTTATGAAGGCAAAACTAAGCCTAGTTTTGTTATTAGTTTTAATAAGCTCTGTATTAGGTTTGCTTGGACCGGTATTAGTTGGATATGCAATCGATCATTTCATCATTAAAAATAATTTACATGGTTTAAGTATGTTGATAGTTTCGCTTATTTTTATTTATCTTGGATATTCAGCATCTTTATTTCTTCAAAACTATTGGATGATTGAAATTGCTCAAAATACAGTTAATAAAATGAGAACAGAGCTATTTAAACAATTTCATAAATTACCAATATCATTTTTTGAAAAAAGACAGCATGGGGAATTAATGAGTCGCGTAACAAATGACTTAGAGAATGTAAGCTCAACTTTAAACAGTTCTGTAATTCAAATTTTCTCCAGTGTACTGACTTTAGTTGGTACAGTTTCAGTAATGATTTATTACAGTCCGCTCTTAACTTTATTAACACTATCAATTGTACCTATATTAGTAGTCGGAATTAAATGGATTACAAATCGAACTGGACAATTATATAAGATTCAACAAAAAAATTTAGGTGAAATGAACGGGTTTATCGAAGAAACGATTTCTGGTCAGAGAATTATTAAAACCTTCTCTCAAGAAGATAAAATGATTCGTGATTTCCTAGTTAAAAATGAAAAACTAAAAACGTCAGGATTTTGGGCGTTGATTTTTGCAGGTTTCATTCCTAAGTTCATGAATGTATTAAATAATGCAAGCTTTGCAATAATAGCAGGTATTGGTGGATATTTTGCATTCAAAGACATTATTTCAATCGGAACTATTGTTATTTTTACTGAGTATTCAAGACAATTCACGAGACCTTTAAATGATTTATCGAATCAATTTAATACGCTACTTTCTGCAATTGCAGGAGCAGAACGTGTTTTTTCAATTCTGGATGAGGATGTTGAAGCAATCGATGAAACAAATATTATTGATCATCGTAAAATAATTAAAGGTGATGTTGAGTTTAAGAATGTTTGTTTTTCTTATGGAAAAGATAGTAATACTTTAACAGAAGTATCATTTAAAGCGAACTCAGGAGAGTCAATTGCCTTAATTGGACCTACTGGTGCTGGAAAAACAACGATCGTAAACTTACTTTCGCGCTTTTATACAATCAATAGTGGTGATATACTCATAGATGGTGTGAAAATTGAAAATTATTCAAGGAAGAATTTGCGTGAACAAATGGCGTTTGTTCTTCAAGACTCATTTTTATTTAAGGGTACTATTCGTGAAAATATTCGATATGGTCGCCTAGATGCTTCAGATAAGGAAGTAGAAGAAGCTGCAAAACTAGCAAATGCCCATAATTTTATCACCAAAACTCCTAATGGATATGATACAATTTTACAGCAAGATGACGGACAAATTAGTCAAGGGCAAAAGCAACTTCTCTCTATTGCAAGAGCCATATTAGCAAATCCTGCAATTTTAATTTTAGATGAAGCGACAAGTAGTATTGATACAATTACAGAAATTAAAATTCAAGAAGCATTGCTAAGATTAATGGAAGGTCGAACTAGCTTTGTAATTGCACATCGATTAAATACTATAAAAAATGCTAATCAAATTCTAGTTTTACAAGACGGAATGTGTGTAGAGAGAGGGACACATGACGAATTACTAAATCAACAAGGGTTTTACTATGAATTAGTGAATCATCAAGGGATGAATGAAGATCAGCATATACAATAAAGGGTGGAAATATGGACTACAATTCATTTAAAGAAATTATTCACGGTAGAAGAAGTATTCGTAAATATACTGATCAGCCAGTTTCAAATGAAATCATTGAAGAGATTATTGATTGTGCACGCTATGCTCCAAGTGACACAAACTCACAAACATGGGAATTTATTATTATTAAAAACACTGATAAAATTAAAAAGATTGAAGAAATGACATGGGATTCTTTGCATGAAGTCGCTGAAAAAGCGAAGGAGAAAGGATTAGAAAAAGAAGGGAAGCTATTAGTTCGTTCTTTTGGTCCTTATGCAACAGCGTTTCGTGAAGCACCAGTTTTAATTATTTGTTTAGCAACACCATACGAGTCTAAGTTCCGTACAAAAATCTTTGATCCTATTGGATTTGTTGAACCAGAGGTTTGGACGGAAGAAGGTATTAAAAGTAGTTGTTTAGCATCACAAAATTTAATGCTAGCAGCTCATGCATTAGGATTAGGCACTTGCCCAATGACAGGTCCAGTTTTATTAGCACAAGATAAGCTAAGAGATTATTTAGATATTCCAGAAGATCGTGAAATAAATATGGTCATCTCACTAGGTTATCCTTCTGAAGCTGCTAAAAAATTAGCACGTAAAGAAGTATCTGATATTATTCGTTATGTTGAATAAATATTTATATTATTGAAAGAGAAGATGAATTCTTCTCTTTTTTTTGTTGTTTTTCCATATCAAATACAAAGAAAACGGTATTTTGGAATAATATTACAATTGAATTTATATTTACACATATGTATAATAATTCGAGTGAAATATAAATTATAGATTTTGTTATTCGAAAGGTGTTAACAACATGGGTCAATCAAAAAAATTAGGTGTACTAGCCTTATCATTTCTAAGCATAAATTCAATACTTGGGTTACGTAATATTGCATTTGCTTCGACTATTGGACCATCTGCCATGTTTTATTGGATTATTGCAGCAATCATCTACTTTATACCACTTGGTTTAATTGTTGCAGAATTATCAACTACATATCCAAATCAAGGTGGAATGGGAGTATGGGTTCGTAAAGCTTTTGGGGAAAAAGCTTCATTTTTATGTTCATGGTTCTTTTGGATCGCAAATTTTACGTACTATCCATCACTTTTATTAACTACTACAATTGCAATTGCATATGGAATCAATCAACCAGGCATCGCAAATAATCCTATGAAAACAGCAATCATATCAAGTATTATATTTTGGATTGTCACATTACTTACATTAAAAGGGACTAAGATGAGTGGGAGACTAGCTTCAATCGGAGCACCATTAGGTGTATTAGTTCCAGCTATTTTAATTTTTGGATTCGGAATTTACAGTATGCTCAGCGGGGAAGCAAGTGCGACTAACTTTACAAGTGAAACAATAATGCCAAACAATTTATCATTTGGTACAATCATGTTTTTATCTACATTAATGTTTGGTTTTTCTGGCGCAGAAATGTTAGGAACAATTGCAGGTAATGTAAAAAATCCTCAAAAAACATTTCCTAGAGCAATCTTGATTACATCAATTATTATTGCGACAGTTTATATACTTGCGACAATCGCTTTCCAATTTGTCATTACAATTTCATCAGACCAAACTGCTACGGCATTGTATTTATTCGCTGATAAGATCACGAATCAATTTGGACTTAGTTTCTCATTATCTCAGATTTTAGGTATTTGTTTTGTTTTAGCATTTGTCGGGTCACTTTCATTTTTAATATTAAACCCAAGTGTAATGATTGCGGAAAGTGCGAAGGAAGTTTTATCTAAAAATCTATTGAAAAAAAATAAAGATGGAATGCCAGCCACTCTAGTGAAGGGTCAGGCGATTGCAGTAACACTGATCTTATTACTATCGGCATTTGTACCTAGTGTATCTTCTGCATTAAATATGTTAATTTTAATGTCAACTCTAGCATTCTTTATTCCTTATGTGTTCTTAATCAGTTCATATATCAAGCTTAGAATGACAGAAAAAAATATTGAAAGACCATTTAAAATTAAAAACAACAAAGTTGCTATTACTGTTGCTTTAGTTGGGATGCTATCGGTTGTAGGTACAATTTTATTAACGTTAATTCCTGCACCTGGTACAACATTATTAGAATATTTACCAATTGTATTAGGTCCTGTACTATTTGGTTGCATTGGATTTATTTTATATAGAAATGGAAATTTAGCTAAAAGTAAAATTAAGAATTAGAAAAAACACCCAAATTAGTTATGGAATTTGGGTGTTTTTTGATTGCATTATAACAAAGAATCTAGTTCATCTACTAATGAACCAACATATTCAACCGCTTCTTTAATTGGGGCACTAGTTGTTAAATCTACACCTGCCATTTTTAATAACTCTTCAGGTTTTTTAGATCCACCAGCTTTTAAGACTTCAATCCATGCATCAATGACAGGTTTGCCTTCACTAGCAATTCTTCTAGAAATTGCAGTAGATGCAGTTAATCCCGCAGAATATGTGTAAGGATATAATCCCATATAATAATGAGGTTGACGCATCCAAGTTAAACTTGCCCCTTCATCAATGACGACAGAGTCACCCCAGAATTCTTTTAACACATTTCCTTTTACTTCACAGAATGTATTAGCAGTTAAAGGAGTGCCTTTTTCAGCGAGTTCATAAATTCGTCTTTGGAATTCACCCTCCAACAGATGCGTAACAAAATTATGATAGTAAGTACCTAGTAATTGTAGGATGACCCAACGTTTCATTTGTGGATCATTAGTATTTTTAAGTAAATACTGTCCTAATAACATTTCATTAAATGTAGAAGGTGCTTCAATAAAATACATAGAAGGGCGTGTATTTACTACTCTTTGATATTTATTTGCATAATAAAAGTGTCCCGCGTGACCAAGTTCATGAGCTAACACAAACGCATTACGCATATGATCTTGCCAGCTTATTAAAATGTATGGATGAACACCATATGGGCTAGAGCAAAATGCACCTGTAGATTTCCCAACATTATCGGAATAATCAATCCAGCGCTCATCAAATGCTTTTTCCATAATAGTTAAATATTCAGGACCCATAACTTCTAAAGATTTTAGAATGGTTTCTTTTGCATCTTCATATGTAGTATTTGGATTAAAATCTACATCTAAAGGCGCTTTTAAATCATAAAAATGTAAAGTATCAAGTCCAAGTTGTTTTTTCTTTAAATTTGCGAGTTTACGCATATGAGGGGCTAATTCATTGAAAATAACAGATAATTGGTTTTGATACATTTCTAAAGTTATTTTATGGGATTTTAATAACATATGAGTTACGCTCTCATATTTGCGTAACTTACTTAAAGCAACTTGTTTCTTTACTTCTGTAGCATATACAGCTGCATATGTATTTTTATATTGGTTTAATGTTTTTGTGAAAGATTGATACGCTTCTTTTCGTACAGTATGATTTGGAGAAAATTCATATAAATTTTCAAACATAGCAAAGGAGTTTTCTAATTCTTTTCCATTTTCATCTACAAAAGAATCAAAAGTTAAGTCTGCTGCTTTGCTTGTTTGATAAATACGGTATGGTGCAGAAGTAACTTCGCCTAGTGCAGCTAATGCTTCTTCTGTTTCAGGAAGTAATTGATGTGGTTTTGACTCTAGAATTTCCTCAACAGCTAATTTGAAAACTTCTAATTCTTTTTCTTCATTTAAGTATGTCTCAAATAATGCCTTATCTAAATGTAAAAGTTCTGATTGAATAAATGTTAAGGCCGTATTTACTTTTGTGTTTAATGCAGAATATTGAAGGCTATCTGATTGGTTTTGAGAATTTGTACCATCCTCAGACTGACGGAGACTTACATAAGTACCTGTTCTTACTAATTTAAGCATGATAGATTCATATGCTAATAGCGTATTAACCAAATTATTTGCTGATGAAATAACTGATCCTTTAAAAGCAGTTATTTCAACTAAATCTTTCTCTATGTCTTCTAATGCATCAAGCCATTCCAAACGCGTTTGGAATAAATCTTCAAGCTTCCAGGTCATTTCAGTAGGTACTTCTGAACGATTAAGGCGTTTTTCTAATGTTTTTTCCATCAAATTTCCTCCTCAAAAATGTATTCTTACGAGTCTATTATACTTTAATAAATGGACAGCCTGTGTAAAATTATTCGATAAAATAGAAAATTAAAATAACTTTTTGTGCAACTATTGTCATAATTTTGGTAAAATTATAGGTATCTGTTTCAGAATTGTAACAATTTATCATATTTTTAAAGTTTGTTAGAAAGGAGTTAGTTACCATATGAACAAGAAATTTAGTATTATACTGATCATGTCGATTGCGATATTGGGACTTACTGCATGTACAATTAAAAAACCACCTAAAAATTTACAAATTCAAGCAAGTGGAGCATTTGATGAGAAAACATTTACTTTTCAAGTAACTTCTTCTCTTCCAAAAAATGCAAAATTAGATTTTATCATCAAAGATCAAGATAGTAAAAAATCAGTTTATGAAACTACTTTAGTTACGGACGAAAAAGGCGCCGTCGATAAAAGAATAGCTTTTGTTGTTGGTAAGCAAAATTTAGAAGGTCTGATCCTTTATAAACCTGAAAAACAAACAAAAGATATTCAATCGATATATGGTAAATATGGTCAAAATATTAGAAACAATGCTTTTGGATATCAAATAGAAAAAAAGGATCATGAAAACTATTCTTATATAAAGTTATATGGGACTTTTATAAAGTATGGCAGTCTCCTTAAAGGAGGAGATGTTTACTTTGATGAAAAACCTCTAAAAATAGAAATAGGAGGGTAGATGCACAACCTTTATGAATAGATTGTGTAAACGAATATGATACAAACTAGTAAATTAATAACAAAACATATCATTCAATTTTTGTTAACGATTGTAGGAATTGGATTCATCACTGCTTTATCATTTAGTCTTTTTTTACCTAAAGGTGAGCGGCTATCGGAGTTATGGAATCAATTACAAATATTTTTCTGGAGCTTTTTTTATTTTAAAGATTTAGAAGTAATCATGAATGTACAAGAGTTGATCTATGTACCATTTTATACAGTTTTGAAGGAGCCTTATGTCTATTCTTTAACAATCTTATTTGCTGCGTTTATTTGTTCAATCATTGCTGCTTTACTACTTTCTTATATTACATACATGGCACCTAAGGTTGTGAAAAAAATAATTCATAGTTTACTATTTTTCCTTCAATCAGTCCCAGATGTTGTGATGATTGCAGGCTTACAAATAGTTTTATTTTGGATTTTTAATAAAACAGGTGTCATGATTATTGATCCAGTAGCAGGCCTTGAAAGTAACGTTTATATACTGCCAATTTTCGTAGTTTCTATTATTCCAACAATTCAATTATTTCAAATGATTTACTTATCAATTATTGAAGAAGAAATAAGAGAATATGTAGAGTATGCAAGAGCAAAAGGTTTATCCAAATCTTGGGTTTTAGTAAGACATATATTACGAAACGTAACAATTACTTTATTAACTAATACGAAATTAATTTTTTGGGTGATTATTTCTAATTTATTTATTGTAGAGTTTTTATTAAACATGAAAGGGTATTTTTCATTTTTATTTAAAAATACGAGCTCCCCAGAAATATTTTTTATGTCACTTGTTTTACTTTTTATTCCTTTCTTTATATTAGACTTAATCTTTAAATATATCGTTAATCGATTGAGAGGAGTAAGTGAGTTTATATGAAAAATTTGAAACATAACTTACCAATTTTGATTGGTTGTTTTATGATTATCGGCTTAATCGCATTTAGTTTTATATATACTTACTTTATTAAAGATACATTGAAGCCACCACCAACATTTCTTTACAATGATGAGGGGAAAATGATTGGTACATACGGATATCCGCCAAGTTTAACCTATCCATTTGGCGTTGATCGTTTTGGTAGAGATGTATTTTGGATGGTAGTAGACGGTGCAAAATATACAATTGCAATTGCATTAGTCGTAGCCTTTATACGTGTTTTATTCGGTATTTTATTTGGAATATTTTATGGATTTACAGGAAAGAAATTTGAAACAATCGTTAATCCATTCATCAACGCATTTCGATTCGTACCTGCAGTAATAATCGTTCTTCCAATTTTTCAAATGCTACAATCTGGAATAGGTGGAAATCAGTTTAAAATAATCTCCCTTCAAATATTATTAATATCTTTTATTGCGATACCGATTTTAACTAGTACGATCGGTGACGAGGTAAAGGAATTTTTGAAAAATGATTTTATCTTAAGCTCAAAAGTTATTGGTGCGGGTAATATGTGGTTAAGAAGAAAGCATGTATTTCCATTTCTTCGTACAAGAATCTTATTACTTTTCGTCCAACAAACGATTCAAGTACTATTCTTATTAACACAATTAGGTGTTTTTAGATTGTTTATTGGTGGAGCTGTTACATTATTTATAGACGATGGCGATGGAAGAAATATGTCAAAAGCGAATGAATGGGCAGCAATGATTGGAAGTAATTTCTATGAACTATCAATTGATCCGTGGGTCATTATTGGTCCAAGTATCGCATTTATCTTAACGATATTTGCTTTTAATTTAATTAAATTAGGTATTGAAAGGATTATTCATAAACAACCAACACCATCTAAACAATTAAAACAAGATGCTATTATAGAAAATGATTCATTGAGTGATTTTGATTTTGTTAACAAAACTGAAGAAAAAACAGATTTAATGAAGGAAGATAAATCTTCTTATATATTATCAAAGTAAAAAACAGCGATTATTCGCTGTTTTTTTTGTTCTTTTTATTAAGTTTGTTCCAAAAAGTAGCTTTGTCGTCAGTATTAAGTAGTAGGAATTTTATTGCAAAATCTTTTTATCCCTGTATTAAATTCAAAATACCTAGAAATACTTAAATAATTTAGGGAATACTATAAAATATTAACAGTAAGAGAGGTTAATCATGGAGAAAAATTGGTTCACTGACAAAGAACTTGAAGATTACTCAAACCAAGGGATTTTGTCTGATAAAGTAGTAAAAGAGTTGCGCGAATTAAGAGAAAAGGATAAAAAGAAAAAATCATCTAAGAGTCCTTAGATAAAATAGTTCTTTACTAAGTGATTGTTGTATAACATTTAGAGGATTATCATTTGATAGTCCTCTTTTTTATTAAAAAGGACTATTCGGCTGTAAAAAAGAATTATAAAAAAAGGTGCGTGAAAAATTACATTTTATGAGAGGTTGAGATTCGTGAAGGTACACGATTGTCCTAAGTGTAATACTTATAGTGGAGAATGTATGAAAGTCATCAAAAATGCTCCGACTTTTTCGGAAGAGCTATTAAAGTGCACTAATTGTTTCTGGAGCGGTAAGTGGTCGGATATGACTGTGCGGGAGGTTAAATTGCCGGAGATTCCAGTCGGGATAACGAACACTGACGTTGAACCAATTATTGATTATTATGTACTTCATTCAGATGAAATTAGAATTTCATATTCAGGAGGTTCTTGCCCCCATTGTGGTGGAAGTGATCCTTTATGTTGGTGCATGACGTTATAAACGATTTCCAATAGCGTTAAATTCTAAGTTGAACATTTAAGAAAGTGCGTACGAGAAATCATCTAATATAGTTAAAGAATGAGTAAAAACTTATTATGTTGACTATATACCCCTCATGGTATATGATGTGTTTGTAAGTTGTTCCTAGCTAATCAATAAAATAGGAAACCTTAAATCACTTGTATTTGGTTTATCTTTTTAGTATGGGTAGTAATTTCTTTGATAGAATATTCAATGAAGGAAATATTACCAACAAAGGAGGGATATAAGAATTGGAATTTAATGATCAAATGAAAAATAGAGTAAAGCGTATTGAGGGTCAGCTTAGAGGGATTTTAAGGATGATGGAAGAAAACAAAGACTGTAAGGAAGTCATTACACAGTTGTCTGCAGCAAGAACTGCAATTGATCGAACAATTGGAGTAGTCGTTAGTTCAAATTTAGTAGAATGTGTTCGACATGCTGAAGAAACTGGTGAACGAAGTACTGAGGAATTAGTTAAAGAAGCAGTAAATTTACTTGTAAAGAGTCGATAAAAAAAGGGTGATCACGCTCTTTTATTTATTCTTTTATATACCCATAGGGGTAACCGTAATCCTAAAAAGATTGATCTTTAAATTTTCTATTTAAAAGGTTAAAGATTTACATTTAAAAATACCCTACGGGGTAAAAAGAGGAGAAGTATATATGACAGATATAAAAAGGACAACAATAGTGTTATTCAGTGGTGATTACGACAAAGCGATGGCAGCATATATAATCGCAAATGGTGCAGCTGCGTATGATCATGAAGTGACAATCTTTCATACATTTTGGGGATTAAACGCATTACGAAAAGACGAAGATATTCAAGTGAAAAAAAGCTTTATGGAAAAAATGTTTGGAAAAATGATGCCAAGAGGCGCAGAAAAGATGGGATTATCCAAAATGAACTTTGCAGGATTTGGGCCTAAAATGATTAAGGATGTTATGAAGAAACATAATGCAATACCACTTATAAATTTAATTGAAATGGCACAAGAACAAAATGTAAAACTAGTTGCGTGTACAATGACAATGGATTTACTAGGTCTTCAGCAAAACGAGTTATTAGATAATATTGAATTTGCAGGAGTAGCTGCTTACCTTGCAGATGCCGAAGAAGGAAATGTAAATTTATTTATCTAAAACTGGAACAAAAGTGAATGAAAGGAGAATCTTCGTTGGAAATCATCAAATATTTAGTCATTGGAACAACCATATTTCTTATTATAAAGCGGTTCATTCCTGTAAAAGGACTTAGACATATTTCTGCGAATGAATTATTAAGTGAACTAAAAGATAGAAATAAGCAGTTTATTGATGTTCGAACTTCAGGGGAATATAAGGCAAATCGGATAAAAGAATTCAAAAATATTCCGCTTCATCAGCTTAATCAGAAAGCTGAAATGGAATTATCAAAAAATAAAGAAGTAGTAGTAATTTGTCAAAGTGGAATAAGAAGTCAAAAAGCGTGCAAAATGCTAAAAAAAATGGGCTTTAAAAAGATTACAAACGTAAAAGGCGGAATGAATTCATGGAGATAGTGGGAGGAGATTTAAGATGAAACAAATAACAACAAAAGAAGTAGAGAAATTATTATTTAAAGGCGAAAGATTAAATATTGTTGATGTAAGAGAAGTAGAAGAATTGGAGTCAGGTAAAATACGAGGAACATTAAATATTCCACTTGGTTTATTGGAATTCCGTATGCACGAACTTGATAAATCAAAAGAATATATTCTTGTATGTCGATCAGGTGGTAGAAGTGGTCGTGCCTGTCAGTTATTGGATAGTCATGGATTTAATGTGATGAACATGACTGGTGGCATGTTGGAATGGGAAGGCGAAATAAACTAATTTTTTTCAATTAAAATACCCAGTAGGGTAAATGGAGGCGTAATGAATGAGCTTAATTAAAATAGATTTATTAGTCGATGCAAAAGGATTAGCATGTCCAATGCCAATTGTCAGAACAAAAAAAGCAATGAATGAAATAGAAAAAGGCCAAGTAATTGAGGTGCAAGCAACGGATAAAGGATCTAAGGCAGATATAAAAGCATGGGCGAAAAGTTCCGGTCACCAGTACCTTGGTACACTTGAACATGGGGGAATTCTTAAGCATTACTTACGTAAATCCTCAAATGAAGAAGAAATGGAAAGAAAACATCCTAATGTAACTAGTAACGAAAGGCTTCAGAAAAAAATAGAAGAAGGAGAAAATATCATTGTTCTAGATGTAAGAGAATCAGCAGAATATGCTTTTAATCATATTCCAACAGCAATTTCAATTCCATTAGGTGAATTGAATCAGCGTATATCTGAATTGCAAAAAGACAGCGAAATTTATGTTGTGTGTCGAACAGGTAATCGTAGTGATCTCGCTTCTCAAACATTAGCTGAGAATGGCTTCACAAAGGTTTATAATGTGGTGCCCGGTATGAGTGCCTGGTCAGGTAAAACGAATACTTTCAATCTTTAAGTGAAGGATCGATTGCAGAATTAACATTGGCAAATGATGTAGTTAAAACACATACTTTTTAACAAAGAATTATTTTTTTAAACTAAAATATACCATAGGGGGTAATTGAAGTGGCAGTTAAATTAATGAATTCAAAAGAAGTGACTAGAAAAGTAATTCAAAAAGAAGCGTTATTTATATTAGATGTCCGTAATGAAAGTGACTTTCAAGATTGGAAGATTGAAGGTGAAAATTTTGCTTATCTGAATATCCCATACTTTGAACTACTTGACGGTGTTGAAGATATTTTAGGTAGGATACCTTCTGATAAAGAAGTATTAGTTGTTTGTGCAAAAGAAGGTTCTTCTATTATGGTAGCAGACATGCTATCTGAACATGGGTTAAATGTTTCATATTTAGAAGGTGGAATGAAATCTTGGAGTGAGTATTTAGAGCCAGTGAAAATTGGCAATTTAAGAGGTGGAGGTGAACTATATCAGTTTGTCCGTATTGGAAAAGGTTGTCTATCCTATATGGTTGTGTCAAACGGAGAAGCAGCAATTATTGATGCAACTAGAATGACATCGACCTATTTAAACTTTGCAAAAGAGTTGGATGTCACAATTAAGCATGTATTTGATACTCACCTTCATGCTGATCATATTTCAGGTGGTCGAGAGATTGCGGCTAGTACAGGTGCATCTTATTGGTTACCTCCAAAAGATGCAACAGAAGTAACATTTGAGTATCAACCGCTAGAAGGTGGTAATTCAGTCAAAATTGGAAGTACTGCAATTGACATTCATGCTATCTATTCACCAGGTCATACAATTGGTTCAACCTCATTTATTGTTGACTCATCTTACTTACTGTCAGGAGATATTCTATTTATTGATTCAATAGGTAGACCAGATCTTGCAGGAATGGCTGAAGATTGGGTAACGGATTTGAAAGAAAGTCTATATTCACGTTATAGAAAACTTTCAGAGGATTTAATTGTTTTACCAGCTCATTTTATGATCATTGATGAGTTAAATGATGACGGAAGTGTTGCTGAAAAATTAGGTGCTTTATTTTCAAAAAATCATGGATTAAATATCAAAGACGAAAAAGAATTTAGAAAGCTTGTTACAGAAAATTTACCACCCCAACCAAATGCATATCAAGAAATTCGTGAAACAAATATGGGGAAAATCACACCAGATGAGGAAAGAAAACGTGAAATGGAAATCGGACCAAATCGTTGTGCGGTTCGTTAATTAAAAAGACTATTAGGAGGATTAAAAAGATGGAATCAAAAAAAGTATTAGATGCAAAAGGATTAGCATGCCCAATGCCGATCGTTAAAACTAAAAAAGAAATCAATGAGCTAAAATCAGGGGAAATATTAGAAATCCATGTAACAGATAAAGGAGCTAAAAATGATCTAGCTGCTTGGTCAAAATCAAGTGGGCACGAGTTAATTAAGTATGAAGTAGACGGTGATAATATTTTAAAGTTTTGGATCAGAAAAGGCTGAACTAAGAAGGGAACCTACAAATGGTTCCCTTTCCTAAACAGGAGGGAGAATCTATGGGAATAGGATTTATTATTACAATATTTTTAATCGGATTTATTGGTTCATATATTTCAGGCATGCTCGGAATTGGGGGTTCGATTATAAAATATCCAATGTTATTATATATACCACCATTATTTGGGCTAGCCGCATTTAGTGCACATGAAGTTTCGGGAATCAGTGCAATCCAAGTGTTTTTTGCAACAATTGGAGGAGTTTGGGCTTATCGAAAGGGTGGTTTTTTAAATAAGACATTAATCGCCTATATGGGAGGCAGTATATTAATAGGTAGTTTTATTGGCGGGTTTGGATCGAAATTAATGTCTGAAGGAGGCATTAATCTTATATATGGAATTTTGGCTTTAATTGCCGCTGTTATGATGTTTATCCCCAAAAAAGGAATCGATGATATTCCACTAGATCAAGTGACCTTTAACAAATGGCTCGCTACGATTTTAGCATTAATTGTCGGTATTGGTGCAGGAATTGTAGGTGCTGCAGGAGCCTTCTTACTAGTACCAATAATGCTGGTTGTTCTGAAAATACCAACACGTATGACAATTGCATCATCTCTAGCAATCACATTTATTTCTTCGATTGGAGCAACTATAGGCAAGATTACAACAGGACAAATTGATTATGGTCCAGCAGCAATTATGGTCATTGCGAGTTTGATTGCTTCTCCACTTGGAGCAATGACAGGGAAAAAAGTAAATACAAAATTATTACAAGTTATTCTAGCATTATTAATTTTTGCAACGGCATTGAAAATTTGGCTTGATATCATATAGAAATCTATTCTTTATCATTGAACAAAAAATAAATTAGTTTAATAAATAGGCTTATATTCTACTTATTGAACTAACGCATGCGTATGTTGGACAATATGAGTTGCTTCGGCAGCTCTTTTTTTGTTAACTGAAAGTTATTTTTTTAAAAATCTTATAAAAATATCAAACCTGTCAATCAAGTAATTATTATTTAAAACAACTTTGAAATGGTTTTTTTTATCTAGGATGGACTTGGTCGACGTTTGGTCGTTTTTTTGAGCTAACCGCCAGTATTACAAGAACAAGGAATTTTAACTAAATTAATAGAATTTAATAAATCATAAACATCAATGAAATAAATATTGAATAAAAAATAGGAGTCCTTTTTATGAAGCATAAGAAATTAATTTACTTTATTTGTCTATTAATAGTTGTTGTATTTTCAAGTTATCTATATAAACATCTAACCGATACAGTAGAGGTAAGAATTGAAAAATCAAATCAGTTTACTGAGGATGAAATAAATACAGCAATAAAAACTGTGAAGGAAAGATTTAAGTATTTTAAGGGATGCCAGCTTACAGATATTTGGTATTCAGAGAAAGAATCAAACGCTATAACCGAAGATTATATGAAATATGGTAGAGGTTCTGAAAATGGTGTAAAAGAAGAAAATGTAATTGTTTTGCTATCTAATTTTACGGTTGATTCTTCAGGTGGTGATGGAAGTTTCGAGCCAAATTCAACTCAGTCTGATTGGAGCTGGACTCTAATTAGGGATAGCAAAAATGATAAATGGCAAGTTGATTCTTGGGGATATTAATAATTCTCCTTTAATAAAAAAATCTTTCTATTTAATCTAATGCCTGTTTTCGAACAACAACGAAAACGATTTCTAAAATTGATTGGAGTGAAAATGAATGCGAATTGAACATATAGCTATTTGGGTAAATGATTTGGAACGTATGAAGTCGTTTTATGAAACATATTTTGATTGTAAGTCAAACAATAAATATCACAATATTGAAAAGAAGTTTGAATCCTATTTTCTAACTTTTAAGTCAGGTGCAAGATTAGAAATGGACTCAGTTAATCATATGACAGCAAGATTAAAAAACGATGGTTACTCTATTGTGAACGGTCCACGTGTTACTGGAGATGGATACTTTGAGAGTGTAATAGAAGACCCAGAAGGAAATTTGATAGAATTAACTATTTAATGAAACTAAAGAAAACCTTAATTGAACAAGTACATACTTAACAAATGCTACATTTTTTGATAAACAAATTGCAATGATTAGAATAGTATTAAAATGGTATAATAAAGAAAAAAGTGTGAGGTATATATTTTGATTGGGGATATAATCTATCAGTTATTTGTATTGCTTGTTCTTATTTTTTTTATCGTCGCTATTGTGTTATTTGTACGTTCCTTAAAGAAACGTAACAACCAATTAAAACGTATAGAAGATAAGTTGGATAAATTATCAGAACAAAAATCGAAAAGAATAGACTAGACTCAGTGAACTGACGCATGCTTTAGCAATCCATGAATTTAGAATTCCTAAGCAGTGAATACAAGGTTTAGTCTTTCATTCATTTTGAATAATAAGCAGACTTAAGGTTCTTCAATTTGGAAGAATCTTTTTTGTTCTATATTTTTTCAATCAGACATGAACTTAATGCCCAATGACATATACTCTATAGGTTTGTTCACAAAAACGACAAAAATTTATGCAGTTAACTAGATTAGCAAATTAGATAAAAAGGAAAATAATAGAAATAAACCGAATATAGTACAGTATTAACTAATCGAGGTGATCATTATATGAGTGATAATGAAAAATATGTAGACTGGTTAGATGAAATTGTGAAGCGTCATGAAAAAGAAGGTGGATTTGACAATTTACCTGGAATCGGAAAACCTTTACCAAAAGAACATTTAAAGGATGACTTATTAACAACTGTCATTAAAAGGTCAGGATATAAGCCAGATTGGTTATCTAAGCAGAAAAAAATATTTGATAAGCTTGAACATATTGTTTCGCAGATTAAGTCAGAAGAACACTCTTCAATTATTTCAAAATTAATAAATGAAGTGAATTATGAAATCAAACAATATAATTTGGGCTGTCCATTTGCGATGCAAAAAAATTATGTGACCAGAGAAAATATTGAACAGCAACTTGTGTTTTGGAAATAGTTGAATATACCTTATGGAAAAGGAAGATTGAAATGAACGAACAATTGTATCAATTAAATAGTTTAATCAATTGGTATAAATCATTGCCCTTGAATGATTTAGAGTTAATGAATAAACCAATTGCTGAAGGCAAATTCTCAGTGAAAGAAATTATTGCTCATCTTTATAGATGGGATGAATTTTTACTATACGTTGGTATTCCTTCAATTATAGAAAGTGGCAAAATAGATTTTCCAAATTTTCATGACTATAATCATGAATCTGCAAAACTAGTATCAGAAAAAGGAATCAAAGAAGTCATAACTCAAGCGATAAAAACTAGAGATAATCTCGTGAAATGTTTTAATGATTATCAGGAATTTGCACAAAAAGAAATTAGCATGAATGGTAAAACACATATTCCAAATACAGATCAGCATTTTACGTTTTACTACTTAATTGAAGATTTTAGTGAGCATGATCGGCATCATAAAAAGCAAATAGAGGATTTTTTACATATTCAAAGTTCGAGTCGAAACGATTGATAACACAATAGTTAAGATTGATTCAGGTTAACACCTATCGAAAGTTAAGTTGATGAAACTGATTTAGAAAATTGGTAGACAATTGTAAAAGGGTACTTGGCTAGGTTGAATAAATATTTATAGTATTAGGTGAGTTTTATGAAGAGAGAAAGAGTGATTTTTGTATTAATCGTGTGTATTTTGTTTCTTACGAATGTCCCGAATATACTGGCAAGTTCAACTGTCATATTACGCGAAGAAAAAGCAGGTGGATATCAGTATCAAATTACACAGGAACAAAAAGAATATAAATGGAAAATAGGTCACAAAGAAAATGTGTTTTTCATCGTAGAGAGTAAAGAAAATGCTGATTATTTAGATCGTTTTAGAAGAACGGTTAATGATCTCAGTTTGCAAAAATTAGAATTTATTCTTAGTATTTCTTATTTAGTTTTGATTATCGTTAGTATAATCTTGGGAAAAAGAAAGTATAAACTGATTCCTTCTGGTCCAAAGTTATTTTTAATTTGTTTAATTAGTATCACTCTTTTATATTCTGTGAATACATATTATGATTTATATGACTCATACACTGATGCAAATTATTATTTTCATAGTCTTCTAAATATAAAAGGGCAATTGTAAAGTAAGTTGCCGAATTTTTGTGAATGAACTAATTAAAAGATAAAATAAAAGCTCAGAGTTTCTAAATAACTCTGAGCTTTATTTATGTATGATTATCATTCTATTATTAAATTGTTCTACAGTTTCTATTTGTTCTTATTGCCTTTCCAATCCTTTAACATCGCTACGTCTATTTCTTCTATTAATTCCTCAGTTCCATCTTTCTTAACGTATTTAACAGTTACATCCTTGTTATTACTGATCGCATACCAAAACCTTTTATTGCCTTTAACATGAACGATTTTAGCTTGCTCTTTCCCTGCATAAACTTCTTTAATCGTTTCATCACTTATCGCACCGGAATATATATAGGGTACATTATTCATAAAAGACCATTTTTGAGGAGTATCCCATTCTGATCCTCTTGTTTGTTTCCAGTTCCAATGACCATTTATTTTCTCAAAGTAAGCAATGAATATTTGTTCTCCTTGGAGATTGTTTTCAAGAAATACAGCAACAGCATCGTCTGGATGTACAACATTTAGATCATGATGAATAAGAGAGTAAGAATAATTTACATCTTCATCATAATCTTTTTTATTTTCCTCCATTTTCTTCTGAAAAAAGTCTTCAAAAGATTGATTGTTAGAACAGGCTACTAATAATGAAAAGCAAACGATTACTATAATCATTCCAAACTTTTTAATAATAACACCTCCGTATCTATTAATCATTCAATTCCAGAATTTCGATAATAAGCTACTTTTCTTTTTATATTTTAACATATATTTCCAATTAATCTTGAAACTTTTGACATCATAATATGATAACTAAAAAACTAAATACATAAATAAATTAACTAGATTAGTTTTTGTATACTGTGAATTGGCTTTATTCCTGCGATCTAATTAGGCAATGAATTTAAAATCTGATGTTATGGTTAAGTAGTATCACTTAAAAAACTTATAAAACTTAAGTTATTTAAGTTTCCTTGTGGATATATCTTGATTCATCTTATATAATAGAAAGCAAGCTTAGAAATTAGTAATGAAATTTTTAAAGGGGCAGTAGTCTATGTATCAAGAACAACGGTTAACTTTGATAAAAAAGTATTTGTCTTCTCATAAAAGTATTTCAATAGAAGAGATATGCGAAATGCTTAGTGTTTCAAAGGATACAGCCAGAAGAGATCTTGTTAAACTCGAGGAACGCGAAGAAATAATCAGAATCAAAGGTGGAGCGACACTTCCATCAGCTAATAAGAATTTAATCGATTATAAAGAACGAAAAGTGACAGCAAGTAAGGAGCGAATTGCTCAGAGCGCTTCTTTTCTAATAAACGATCATTATGATTTATTGATCGATGCATCTTCAACTGGTGCACTTATGGCTAAATTCATGGAAAATAAGCAAGTTAATGTGATTACTAATTCTATTGATATTGTTGATTTGTTAGGGGAGTATACTGATATTCCAGCTTTTTTACTTCCAGGAAAATTCAATCGAAAAAATAGAAATCTAACTGGACCTAGAACGATTGAAACTCTGAATGACTTTATGGTGGATCAGCTATTTATCGGTGCTTGTGGTATTAGCTCTGAAGGAGCAACATCACCTGATGAGGAAGAAGCTTTCTTAAAGAAAAAAATGATTAGCCGTGCACGACAAGTTATTTTATTAGCTGATTGTTCAAAGTTTGAAAAAACATTTCTACACAAGGTTTGTGATATTACAGATTTTGATGTCATTATTACAGATACGCAACCGGATGATGCTGTGATGAAAAAGATCATAGAAAATAATATAAATTTAATTGTTACAGAAGTAGAAGGAGAGAGTGAATAAGATGAAAAAAATTAATGTTGGTTTAGTTGGGTATGGCCTTTCAGGAGCTACTTTTCATGCACCATTGTTAAGTGTTTTAGAGGAATTCAAAGTGTTAAAAGTTGTTAGTTCTAATAAGGAAAAAGTTCTACAAGATTTGAGCGACGTTGAAGTAGTGAAAAGTTTAGATGAGGTTCTTGAGGATGAAGCGATTGATTTAGTCGTAATTACAACACCAAGTGGTTTGCATTATGAAATGGCTAAACAGGCTTTAATGGCCGGTAAACATGTTATTTTGGAGAAGCCAATGGTAGTAGAAACTCAGGAGGCAGAGGATCTAATCAAAATTGCCGAAGAAAAGAATCTACTTTTAAGCGTTTATCATAACAGAAGATGGGATAATGATTATTTAACGGTGAAGAAGCTAGTGAGTGAAGGTGTGCTTGGAGAGATTAATACATACCAGGTTCATTTTGATCGCTTCAGACCAGAGGTAAGGGATAGATGGAGAGAAAAGGAAGGTCCTGGATCAGGTACATTGTACGATTTAGGTTCACATTTAATAGATCAAGCCTTACAACTATTTGGAATGCCAAAATTTATATTAGCAGATGTATTTGCTCAAAGAGAAAATGGCGAAACGGATGATTATTTCCATCTTACTTTAGGATATGAGAAACTAAGAGTTATTTTACATTCTGGATCAATCGTTCCGAGTAATGGACCGCGTTTCCAGGTTCATGGAAGCAAAGGTAGCTTTATTAAGTACGGGCTTGATGGACAAGAAGATGCACTTAAATCTGGTAAAAAGCCTATAAATGATTCATGGGGAGAGGATGATCCTCAATTTTACGGTAAGCTCAATACAATTGACGGAGAAAAAGTGAAGTCGGAAACAATTGAAACCGTACATGGTTCTTATTTAACGTACTATAAAAAAATTGCCGAAAGCATTAATGATGGAAAAAGTGTACCAGTTTCTGGACAAGAAGGTTTATTAGTAATAAAAATCATTGAGGCTGCCCAAAAAAGTAGTTTAGAAAAGAAAGCAATCTATTTAGATTAAATTGTTCTTCAAGGAGCGTTTACTGTGGAAAATACCAATATTCAAGAAAAACTTGACCTCATTAAAAAGCAGGAAGAAAAACTAGTTTTTAAGCGTTTTTCTAATGAAGATGCACTAGAAATCGGCTTATCGATCATTGAAGCTACTAAAAAAATCAATAAAGCTGTATCAATTAATATCGTGAAGAATGGGCAAACCATTTTCCAACACGCTATGGATGGTACAACTCCGGACCAAGATGAATGGATTAAGAAGAAAACAAATGTTGTTCTCCGTCACCATCACAGTTCATATTATATGCGACTTTATAACGAGATGAAAAACAGATCATATTTTGAATTTTATTCTGTTAGTCCGTTTGACTATGCTATACATGGTGGGGCATTTCCAATTACGATTGAAGGGTCAGGTGTCATTGGCGTTATAACGGTTTCTGGCTTGTCCCAGGAAGAAGACCATGGATTGATCGTCGAGGCATTTACAAAATTTCTAACGAAAACTTCCCAACTTTAAATTAATATTTTAAATTCAAGAGTTGCTACGAGCAGCTCTTTTTTTTACAAAAAAAATAGAGGTTTCTCCTCTAATACGTGCTAACTTTATAATCCTCCAAGAGCTTTTATTGTTGCAGCACCAACAATCCCATCTACTTTTAAATGATGATCTTTTTGAAATCTGCGTACGGCTTGGTCTGTATGATATCCAAATATACCATCAATTCCTTTTGTACTGTACCCGAGAGATGTTAGTTTTTTCTGTAGGGATTTTACGGCTGTTCCACGATTCCCCAGTTTTAATATTCCTACATTTGTAGAAGGTATAGAAGGATTGGTGTTAGTACCAGTTACTTTATAACCATTTGCTTTTGCAATTGTGTTAAAGGCTTTTGTAGATGTTGTTATCACAACAGGCGTATTTACTTTAATTCTAGCAAATAGCCATTCTACTTCATTATCATACATCCGAATACAACCAGAGCTAACATATTTCCCAATTGAACTAGGGTTATTATTTCCATGAATAGCATATGTTGTACCCCATGTTCCTCGAGCATTTAACCCAAGCCAACGGTTACCAAGTGGATTTCGAGGATCGCCGCCAGGAATACCTTCTTTATAGTACGGCCTATTTACAATTTTATTTACAATTTTAAACTTTCCTTCAGGAGTGTAGGATGGTTTTCTACCAGTGGCTACTTTAAATACTTTAATGAATTTCCCGTTTTCATAATATGCAAGCTGATTTGTTGATTTATTAATGATTACAAATTGACTTCCAGCAGCTTTACTAGATTTTATTCCTATGCTAAAGAATATTAAACAAGTCAAAATCAATAACGTAAAAAATTTTCTAATCAATCGCCTTCCTCCCCATAGAATCTTAATGATGATGATCATTTAATCCTATGTTTGAAGAAGTTGTCTCTGTTACAGTTTTTTACAAATGTTAAATATTGTTAACTCTTTGCGCGATTAAAAAAAGATTAATATCTAAGTTATATAGAATGAAAACTGTATTTATCAATGATTGAAAGGGAAATACAATTCTTTTGTAGAATATTGCAACAATACATTTTTTTGAAAGGTTTTGATAAAATTGAAGACTTTACTTTTAACAGGATTTGAACCTTTTTTAAACTTTCCGATCAATCCAACGGAAGATATTGTGAAAGAACTGGATGGACAATCTATTGGTCAGTATAAAATTATTGGTAAAATATTACCTGTAGATTTTCAATCTGCTGGAGATCTTCTCATTAAGTTTTATCATGAAATCAATCCAAATGCAGTCGTTTCTTTGGGCTTAGCTGGTGGCCGTTTTAAAATTACACCTGAACGAATTGCGATTAATTGCAATGATGGTGCAGCAGATAATCAAGGAAATAAATTTATTGGTAAAAAAATCGATGAAGAAGGGCCAGATGGCTTATTTTCATCATTACCTGTACAAGCAATTGTAGATCATTTAAATGAAAATAAATTTCCGGCAGAAGTTTCAAATTCAGCTGGAACCTATTTATGCAATAACGTAATGTATCAAATGCTGAATGAATTAAAGAAAAAAGAAATATCAATTCCAAGTGGCTTTATTCACATTCCAGCTTCACATGAATTAGCAGTTTTACAGAAAAACTTACCTAGCTGGTCACAATCTGATTTAGTAAATGCAATCAAGCTAGCGTTAGAAGTTATTAGTACAAATGAAGAAAATTAATGTATCAATTCATCCTGTTGGATGTTCTGGTATTGTATGTTATGTAGGGGATTCAATTTCAGACGAAACGAATGATTTGGTACACGTTATCTCACGCCACATTATAAATAAAATGGGGCATAAATTTACTGGAGTTGTTCCTTCTTATCATTCCGTTACTATGTTTTATGACTCGATTACATATTCATTTTTCGAATTAAAGAAAGAAGTTGAAACACAAATACTTAATTTGCAAACTATAAATCTTAAACAGAAGAAAACAATATATGAAATTCCTGTTTGTTATGGATTGCAATATGGTCCTGATATCGAGAATGTCATGAATCATCATCATATTTCAATGAATGAAGTGATTCAGATGCATCAGGAAAGCTTATATCGAATTTATATGATTGGGTTTTTGCCTGGTTTTCCATATCTCGGAGGACTAAACCCAAAATTAACTACGCCTAGGTTGAAAAAGCCTAAACTTGTTCGGCAAGGGGCTGTTGGAATTGCAGGGGACCAAACAGGAATATATCCGTTTGAATCGCCCGGGGGTTGGAATATTATTGGTCAAACCCCAGTCACTATCTTTTCAAATAATCGTGATGATACGGTATTGTTTCAATCAGGTAGTTTCTTACGATTTAAATCAATTAATGAAATCGAATATGCAGAAATAGAAAAATCTATTAAAGAAGGTTCATTTTCGCTCAAGAAGGAAGTGCTCGAAGTTGATGAGAATTGATTTGAATAGCGATATTGGTGAAAGTTTTGGACGTTATCAAATAGATGATGAAAGGATCATGCCTCATATTTCATCAGCAAATATTGCATGTGGCTTTCATGCCGGAGAACCATTTACTATGTATGAAACGGTTAAGCTTGCAAAAAAATATAATATTTCAATTGGGGCACATCCAAGTTTTCCAGATTTACTTGGTTTTGGACGCAGAGAAATGAATTTTACAGAAGATGAGGTTTATCAACTAGTACTTTATCAAATAGGTGCTTTGTATTCAGTTTGTAAAGCTCATAAAATGGATTTACATCATGTAAAGCCTCATGGGGCTTTATACAATATGGCAGCAAAAAATAGTAAACTAGCATTAGCAATCACAAAAGCGATAAAAACTTTTGATCCGTCTTTAATTTTATATGGACTTTCAAATAGTAAATTAATAGAAGCAGCAATTGAAATGAATATTCCATATGCTTCTGAAGTATTTGCAGATCGTACATATCAAGAAGATGGGTTACTTGTCGATCGGAGTCTGCCATTGTCAGTGCATAGGAGTACGAAAGAGGCAGTAGAACAAGCAATTCAAATTATAACTACGAATACAGTTACAACAATATCAGGGAAAATAATCACATTAGATGCTGATACAATTTGCTTACATAGTGATTCAGTTATCGGGGCCGAGTTAGCAGCTGAATTGCGAAAGAGTTTTCATCAACATCTAATTGTTGTCAAAACAGTTGGAGAGTAATGATATTGATTTCATTATTTGAAGTGTTAAAGGTCGGAGTACTAGTTACAATCCAAGATATGGGCAGAAAGAATTTTAGACATATGGGCATACCAGTTTCCGGAGCTATGGATCAATTAGCTTATCAAATTGGTAATATATTGCTTGGAAACAAACGTGATGTTGCGAGTATTGAAGTTGCCATGGGTGGTACGATTTTAAAAGTTTGTCATGATGTGGATGTCGTTATTACAGGAGCGGATTTATCACCTACAATTAATGGACAAACAATTCCTATGTATCGAGTGATTCGATTGAAACAAAATGATATCTTAACTTTTCATGGCGCTAAAAGTGGCGTTTACGCATATATTGCAGTACCAGATGGTATTTGTAGTAAAGTAGATTTTGAGAGCCAATCTTCTTATGTACTTGCAAAGTTAGGTACTGTTATTCTTAAAGGTATGATAATTCATGGGTACCATAATGAAAAACGGGATTTAATCGGCCTAAATTATGAATGGCAACCAAACTACTCAAATAGAAAAGTGGTTCACTATATTAAGAGTAGTCATTTTAACTTGCTACCAGCTGATTTAATCAATGAATTGTCTACTAATTTATTAATAGGAACAAGTAATAGAATGGGCATGTATTTAAGTACGAATGAAAAGATCAATCAAGAATTTAATGCCAATATACTTTCAGAGGGTACGACTTTTGGTACAATTCAACTCTTACCGAGTGGGCAACCAATCATTCTACTCGCAGATTGTCAAACGACTGGTGGATATGTGACATTAGGTACAATTATTCACTCTGATTTAACAATTTTATCTCAAGCAAAGCAAGGCGATTACATAAAATTAGTTGCAATAGATATAGATAGTGCGAGAAATCGAAATATTGAGTATGAAAGATTTCTAAAGCATTTATTATTAGATAGGCAAAACATAATAAAGGAGAGATCTTCATGATAGAAATATTAACAACTTTATTTCATGCCGCTGAGACTGGAGACCATCAATTAGTAGACAAGCTATTAAGTAAGCAACCAGTTTTAGTGAATAAGGAAAATGAAAGTGGTTTAACACTATTAGGCATCGCAGCTCATTTTGGACATATTGAAGTTGTAAAAAATTTATTGTCACATGGTGCAGAAATCAATGCAATTTCACATTCGAAAATTTCATTCATCCCTCAAAATACGGCACTACACGCCGCAATTGCTGGAGCTAAATCAATTGATACGATAGAGTATCTACTATTAAACGGAGCAGATTGTAATATAAAAGATAGTGAAGGACATTCTCCTTTACATATCGCCGCGTTCGAAGGAAATATCTCAATAGCAAAACTGTTAATAGAAAATGGTGCAAAAATATATAAAAGCAATGCTGGTAATACACCTTTCCAAATTGCAGAAGAACGTAATCTTACTGAATTTATTCATTATTTATCACAAGCGGTTAACTAAAAAATAGCCTTTGTTGTATGTGGATTTTAAAAAAATCAAATTTCTGTTTATAAATGAGTTAATAAACAAAAAGTGTTGTGATCGCTGTATTGTCACAACACTTTTTGTTATGATGATATAAAAGTTATGTAAAAGAGGAATTGTTTTGAGAATAAATGTTTTTATTAGTGCATCAGGATATTGTTCAAGACGCGCAGCAGAAAGGCTTGTTGCAGCTGGTGATGTTAAAATAAATGGTGTTCTTGCGGAAAAGAATAGTATGGTTGATCATCAAGATATCGTGGAAATAAATGGCGAAGTGCTCCAATTATCAAACGAAAAGGATTATATAATATTAAACAAACCAGTTGGTATCACATGTACTGGTTTACATACTGTAGAAGGAAATATAATAGATTTTGTAAATTATCCGAAAAGATTGTTTCCGGTTGGAAGGCTCGATAAAGATTCAGAGGGTCTAATTATCCTTACAAACGATGGACCTATAGCTCATAAAATCCTTCATAGTGAAAACGGGCATGAAAAGGAATATATCGTAACGGTTGATAAGCCATTTGATCAAGAATTTTTAATCGGAATGTCTGATGGGGTACCAATAGGTGATGTCATAACAAAAAAGTGTGTAGTGACGAGCGTGGATGAATGTACATTTCGTATTGTTTTAAAACAAGGGTTAAACCGTCAAATACGTAAAATGGCTAAGCATTTCGGATATAAAGTAGTAAAACTGAAGAGAATTCGAATTATGAACATTCATTTAGAGAATCTAGAAGTTGGAAAATGGAGATCTCTATCAGATTTAGAATTAAAAATGCTTATAAATCAATTGAAAGAGGAAGAAATGAATGAAAATCTTAATTGATGCAGATGGATGTCCAGTTGTAAATGAAACGATACAAATTGCAAAAGAGTTTAATGTCCCAGTACTTTTACTATGTGATACTGCGCATATTATGCAAAGAGAAGGGGCAGAAACAATCATCATTTCTCAAGGTGCAGATGCTGTTGATTTTGCGTTAGTTAATAGAGTAACAAAAGGTGATATAGTTATTACGCAAGATTATGGACTTGCTGCTATGGTTTTATCAAAGCAAGCATATGTATTAAATCAAAATGGTCATCAATATACGAATGAAAACATTGATTCTCTCCTTCATTCACGTTATGTTTCAAAGAAAATTCGTAATGCAGGTGGAAGAGTTAAAGGACCTAAAAAACGTCAAAAAGAAGATAATACAAATTTTGAAATTGGTTTAAGAAAAATTTTAACGACGATTACAATGTAGTACAATAAAGAGAAGGAATAAAATCTACAAAAGAGGAGGAACGCATGTTAACTATAGCAAGGAAGAACTTAAAGGAATATTTCGGATATGACCATTTTAGAAAAGGACAAGAACAAATTATTGAAAGAGTTTTATCTGGTCAACACACGGCTGGCATAATGCCGACGGGTGGAGGGAAATCAATTTGTTACCAAATTCCAGCGACAATACTCCAAGGAGTTACCCTCGTCATTTCTCCACTAATCTCTTTAATGAAAGACCAAGTTGATTCCCTACACCAAGTAGGAATACCATCCACTTTTATCAATAGTTCACTTTCATATCATGAGGTAAATGAAAGATTGATGGATTTAAGCATTGGAGAATATAAAATTCTTTATATTGCACCAGAACGACTTGAATCTGAAAGTTTTATCGATCAGTTAAAGCAATTGCCTATTAAACTAGTGGCAGTAGATGAAGCACATTGTATATCATCATGGGGGCACGATTTTAGACCAAGTTATTTAAGAATTAAAGATTTAATTTCTGAATTACCGTCTAATCCAACAATACTTGCACTAACTGCAACGGCTACCCCACAAGTAAAATCTGATATTTGTAATCAATTAGGCATTGATGAGGAAAGTGCAATTATCACAGGATTTGGAAGAGAAAATCTGTCATTTAAAGTCATTAGAGGACAAAATAGACTTGACTATATTTCTAATTATGTAAAAAAGAATAAAAATGAAGCTGGAATTATTTATGCAGCAACTAGAAAAGAAGTTGATAAAGTAACAGAACAATTGAAAAAACTTGGTGTGTCAGTTGGAAGATATCATGCAGGTTTAAGTGATGCCGAAAGAACAAGACAACAAGATGCATTTCTTCAGGATGATATAAATGTCATTGTAGCAACAAATGCGTTTGGGATGGGTATTGATAAATCAAATGTGAGATACGTAATTCATTATCAAATGCCTAAAAACATGGAAAGTTACTATCAAGAGGCAGGAAGAGCAGGGCGAGATGGATTAGAAAGTGAGTGTATTTTACTTTTTAATGCACAAGATGTACAAATCCAAAGATTTTTAATTGAGCAGTCAACTCATGATTTTAATAGAGAAAAACAAGAAATTCAAAAACTACAATCAATGAAGGATTACAGTTACCTAGAAACATGTTTACAAGCTTTTATACTTCACTATTTTGGAGATCAAACGAATCAAAACTGTGGAAAATGTAGTAATTGTATCGATCAACGTTCTTCTATTGATATTACAAAAGACGCTCAAATCGTTTTATCATGTATTATAAGAATGGGTGAACGATTTGGGAAAACAATGGTTGCTTCAGTATTAACTGGCTCGTCAAATAAAAAATTGCTAGACTTTAACTTCCAGACATTATCAACTTATGGACTGTTAAAAAATCGTACGTTAAAAAATGTAGGAGACTTAATTGACTTTTTAACGTCAGAACAATATATAGGTGTAACCGATGGGAAATTTCCCTTATTAAATGTAACAAATAGAGGAAGAGAAGTACTTTTAAATAAAGTTCAGGTAATGAAAAAAGAAGAAATTATTGTTGAAGCAACTTCTACAAACAGTGAGTTATTTGAACAATTACGTGCATTGCGTAAAGAGATTGCCACGGAATTAAGTGTTCCACCATTTGTTGTTTTTTCTGATAGCACTTTGCGAGATTTATGTAAGTTACTGCCTGAAACAGACGAAGAATTTTTAGAAGCTAAAGGAGTAGGGCTTCAAAAGCAGCAACGATTTGGTAAGCAATTTATCGAATTAATTCAGGCATATAAGGCAGCAAACCAAATTGAACAATCAGTTAAACCTATCATTTCTTCAATGAAGGAGAAGATTCCTTCACATGAAATTTCATATGATTTATATAAAGAAGGTTTAAATATTAAAGAAATCGCTAATCAAAGAGGATTAAATCCAGTAACGATTGAAAGCCATATTCTTCAAGGTGCAGTGGAGGATACGACTTTTGAATGGGGCGAAATTTTACCAAATGATATAGAGGAAGAAATAAATGCTGCGATTAAATTGGTAGGAAGCGAAAAGCTAAAACCAATCAAAGAAGAGCTTAATGCTGATATTAGTTATTTCATGATCAAAGCGGCAATTATGAAGGCTGGAATTTAAAGTTAGGTCCAATAAATTTAAACAAAAAAGAGCTTCCACTATTGGAAGCTCTTTATATTTAAAGTAAAGGGAGCTGTTAATGTTTATTTGCTTTTACAATTATTTTTTTAGTCTCTTTACTTTCATTGTGATTTCGATCAACTGCTGTAATTACGTAAGTATAGTCTTTATCCTGTGATATTGTACTATCAAGATAAGTTGTTTCTTTTTTTACAGATTTACGAACAGTAGTTAAAATATTTCTTGCATCGTTTATAGTATCTGCATTTTTACCTTCAAAACGATAGACGACATAATAAGCGACATCTTTATCACTTGGGTTATTTTGAATCGTAAGTAAATTTCCTTCTGCGATTCTAGTTGCTTTTTTAAATTTTGGTTTCTTTGGAGCTTGATTATCAATCCATGGCATAGAAGGGATTAAAGCTTTTGTTCGATATTCAACTTGGCTTAAACGATCTTTAATACCTAGTGGATTATTATTTAAGCTTTTTATTGAAAAATGCATACTTCCTTTTATTTGTGGAATTTGGCGATTTAATGCGATTTGATTTGGCAGTTCATTTGGCAGGGCCCATGCTTCATTATTAGCATTAATTTTGTATGCAGCTTGTCCAATATACAAATCAACATTTTTTCCTTCAACTTCCTTCGTCCACCAATCTGCTAAAATATCATAAGCTGCTGGTTCAAACCCTATATTCCAGTAAATTTGAGGGGTAATATAATCTATATACTCTTTATTTATCCATTCTCTTGTATCTGCGAACAAATCGTCATAATTCGTTTGACCTGCAGTTGTATTTGAACCTGTTGGGTCTTTAGCGATATTACGCCATACTCCAAATGGACTGATACCGAATTTAACATAAGGTTTTACTTGCTTTATGCTTTCATTAACCTCTTTTACAAACTGATCCACATTGTCACGTCGCCAATCATCTTTATCTGTAAATAAATCTTTACCATATTTTTCATAACTTAACTGGTCTGGAAATTCCTGACCTGCTATGCGATATGGATAAAAATAATCGTCCATATGAACTGCATCTATATCGTAATTCCTAACAACCTCCATGATCCCATCTTCAATAAACTGACGAGCTTCAGGAATACCGGGATCAAAATACAACTGGGTACCATAAGGGATAACCCAATCTGGATGTTTTCTAGCAGGATGAGACTCTGCTAAAGTATTTAAATCATCTAAAGTTGCGTTACCTGGGGTAGTACGGGGCATCGTAATTCGATACGGATTAAACCATGCATGAAATTCAATATTTCGCTTATGTGCTTCTTCAACCATAAATGCAAGCGGATCATAACCTGGATCCTTACCTTGTGTTCCTGTTAAATATTTTGACCAAGGTCCATATTGGGAAGGATAAAATGCATCAGCTGTTGGTTTAATTTGGACAACAACAGAGTTCATTCCCATTTTTTCAACATCATCTAATAGCTTAATAAACTCCGATTTTTGCTGCATAACAGATAAACCTGTTTTAGAAGGCCAATCAATATTTGTAACTGAGGCAATCCAAGCAGCACGTAGTTCATGTTTAGGAGGTACCATGTACTGTGAAAGTGTTTCCGCCTTCGCAGTTGGAAAATTTGGTAGTAATAATGATGTTCCGACTGTTAGTGCAAGTACATATTTCCCAATCTTTCTTCTTTTCATAAGTAATCCACCTAGCTTTCTATTAAATTAGTAGCGCTTACATAATATAAAACTACCAAAACTGGAAAGTATTGTCTATACAAAATTGAAATAAAATTTCAATAATTTAGAAAATATTTAGAAATTAAATTTCAAAGTGTGATTTCTTTATCTAGGGATTATAAGTTTGGAAAGGAGGAAAGGAGGGATATAAAATCGAATAAACATCAAAAATGCTTACAAGCTACTATTCATTTTAAATAGATAGAGTGTCTTAAATAGGGATATGGCATAGGGGGAATTATATAAACATTAACTGATGAAAATGTTAAATACTGATTTATTTAAGAACAGTCCAAATGAAATATTATCAGACTAGTCATTTATGAAACCTTTAAAATTTTATTATGCAAAAAACAGAACATATATTCTGGTATTCTATCATTCTTTATGGTAAAATTAGGTAGAGTAGAGTTGTGGTAGGTGCCTTTCTTCGGTTGAAGGGAGGTGATTTGGTGACTGGTTATGAGATTGCAACACTAATTATCCAAAGTATTGGAATAACATCAACTGTAATCTTAAGTGTAATCGGTATCGTCGTTTCTTTGAATAAAAGAAAATAACCACCCTACCCCTCGAATGGATGTGGTGGCTATATTCACTAGGTCCGAGGAAGCAACTTTACAATTACTACTCGGAAGGAGATGTGTATGCAGCACATCTCTTTTTAGTATATTCTTAATGATTATATTATAGTACTTTTAGTATAATTTGACAATGAAGTTGTCTTTCTTTTTACTTAATTCTGATCAATTTGCAATCTTTTTTGATGAATTACTAACTTCTTTTTTAGTAGAATTGAGCAACATGATTAATGCGATCCCTAAAAACGTAAGGATAATTCCTACGATTTGAAGAGGGGTTGGCTTAAAGCCTGTTATCACAGTATCTAGTACAATTGCTACTGCAGGATCTAAAAAAGTAAGGACAGCAATTGTATTTGCAGGAAGAAATCTAATATTCCCAAAAAATAAAGCATAAATCACGCCTGTATGTACGAATCCAATAATTAATATAAAAGTCCAATTTTCCATATGTAGGTTTTGGAAAGCACTAAATTTTACAAAAGGAAGAAGTAAAATGAAGCCTAATGTAGTTTGTAAAAGTGTCGTAAAATATGCACTTGTTTGAGTGATCCCTTTATTAACAATCATTAAAAAGCCATAAAAAATTGCAGCAAGAAATGCCCATATTACACCAGAAGAAAGAAGTGTTTTAAAAGTAAAATCTGAGTTGATACCTGATAGTAGGATTGAACCAATAAAACTACTAAAAACACCAAGTAGTGGTATCATAGTTATCTTTTCTTTAAAAATAAGGCTTCCCACTAAGAATAATATGACAGGTGCTAAATAATAGATAGAGATCGAAATCGTCACTGATAAATTTTCAAATGATTTAAATAGGAAAACCCAATTACAAACTAATAAGACACCACTAAATAGTGATAGAAAAATATCTTTTTTATGATAGACTTCGTTTTTATATAAGCCAGTTAAAAACCAAACTAAAAATAAAAAAATACTGGCAAATATACATCGTATGAATACTAAATCAATTGCTTTAAGTCCCGTTTTTGGGGCAATAAATCCAATAGTTCCAAAAATAGCCATTGCGATGATAATACTAATCGTTGCTTTCTTGTTGACCTCTTGTTTTGTCATAACATCACCTTCTTAATTTAAATATTCTGTCAAATAAGTATAATAGAAAATATGACGAAGTATCAATTATAAAAAAGTAGCTCCTTGTTTTTGTTGGAATCTTATTTTATAAAAATGCTAACACGCCTAGTACGAAATATCCTATGATCACGAGAAATATAATGGAAAGTAGAGTTAAAGAGATTTTTTTCCAAACACCTTCACTATAAATCGCAGATATAACCGAAAGTAGATATAAGATAAATATTGTTATATATGCAAATGCATGATTTATATACTTGCCATGTATGGAAAGTACGAAAAGTATGTCTGCTAAAAGAAAGAGAATTGAAAGTATCCCTAAATGTTTCTTCATTTGATTCCTCCATTTTTTTCCATCTTTAACAATCTATATTCAATATTGATATTTAAACAACCTTCATATTATTTAAATTCAACTAATATCATGACAAAGTATCTTTTTTTAAAATAGAAAAACATGGTAATTCAAAAATCTTCTTTTATAATATTAATATAAGATTCCTAGAAGGATTTTAAGAAAAGTTGTCGAAACATAATCTTGTACATCATCATAATACAGTGAGGAGAATTATATTGAATATTGTCGTAGTAAATGGTTCACCAAGAGCAATTGGAAGAACTGGTGTATTAGCAAAACAACTTGTTGATGTTTTTAATTTTTCATTAGTAGATTTAGCTTTAGGTGAATTACCTTTATATAATGGTGAAGCTGAACAAAAAGAATTAGATGTTGTAAAATCAATTCGAAATACATTAATCCAAGCAGATGGAATTGTGTTATGTACACCTGAGTATAATAATGCAATGAGCGGCGCATTAAAAAATTTAATCGAGCTATTTGGATCTGAACCTTTTAAGAAAAAGCCGATTGCTTTATTGGCAGTTGCTGGTGGAGGAAAAGGTGGCATTAATGCGCTTAATAATGCAAGAACAGTTGTAAGAGGTGTTTATGGAAATGCAATTCCAAAACAGCTAGTTTTAGATCCAGTTGATTTCATTGAAAATGATATTTCAGTGAAAGAGGATGCTTTTACAAAAGTTACTGAAGTGATTGATGAATTAAAAGAATATGTACAAAAAGAAATTTTATACAAAGAATTTTTAGAATCAAAAAGCTTCTAATAATAATGGCCCTCTACTAGTCAACTCTAGTTTAGGGCCATTCATTATAATATAGTAGTTATTCCATATTGAAAGATTTATCATTTACATTGCGAATTGGGAAATTTACTTTATAACGAACCGCTATAATTCTTATAAGCGTTGTAATTACAAAACAAATATAAAGTGATGATAATTTTGAGAAAATTTCACTCGTTAACAAAATGGATACAGAGCCTACAATTGCTGCAATTGCATAGATTTCTTTTTGGAAAACAAGCGGTATTTCTCTTGCGAACACATCTCTCATAATTCCACCACCGATTCCAGTGATTAAACCCATTGAAACAATTAAGAATGCTCCTTTTAATCCATGGTCAATTGCAGAATACGCACCGACCGCTGTAAATACACCAAGTCCAATTGCATCTGTTAATATTAAAGTAGTTTGAAACTGTAATGTACGTTGATAAAATAACCATGTTAAAATAGAAATGACAGTACTTACAATAAAATATTGAGGCTTTACGAATACGTTAGGCACGGATTGACCTAAAATGATATCTCGAATTAATCCTCCACCTAAAGCTGTACATGCAGCTAAAAAAACAACACCAAATAAATCCAATTTCTTTTGAATTCCGACTAAAGTACCAGAGATACTAGCCGCTATTATTCCTGCATATACAAAAACCTCGATTAAAATCATTCTCCTCTATCCCCTAACAAACAATTTCATAAGACTCATTTTAACAACATGAAGTTTCTATTACAATATTAAAATAGTTTTGAAAACGCTTCATTATAAAAATATTTTTCGTCAAAGAAAATTAGTGCAAATTAACGGTTAAACATACAATTTTTATTTGAACAGGAGAGAGCAAAATGAGTAATATAACAAACAAAAATGATCTTTCAACAGTTTTTTATCAAGAAATAGATGCAATTATGAAACGATATAAAATTATAGGCTGTCAAGCAGTGTCTGTATATAAAGAACAAGTTATTTGGTCTGATTCCTTTGGTGATCGGGACTTCGAAAAGAAGCTATCTGTATCAGAAAATACGATGTTTAGAATTGCATCAATCTCAAAGTTATTTACTGCAGCTGCGATCATGCAACTTTTTGAAAGACAACAATTAACATTGGATAATGACATTAGTGACTATCTAGGTTTTGAAGTTAGAAATCCAAAGCATCCAAATTCAATCATAACGTTAAAACAACTTCTAACTCACACGTCTTCACTTACGTCAGACGAAGAATCTAACAGTATTTATGCAAAATTCATTAAAGATGGTCAGTCAAGTCCTAGTGTAAGTCTTAAAGAACTTTTTTGTACCAGGAGGAAAATACTATACTCCTCAAATTTGGGGAGATTGGCAGCCGGGGACTTCTTCAAATTGGGTATATTCTAATATTGGTGCGATTATATGTGGAGCAATTATTGAACAAGTTTCAGGAATACGATTCGATTCTTTTATTCAGCAAAATATATTTAAACCACTAGGTATGGGAAACGTTGCATTTTCTTATGCTGGAATGAAAAAGGTCCATGAATTCGGCAATTTATATGTAATAGATGAAAATACGAAAAAATATATGGTTACAATACAAGACGCAAATGAAACTAAATTTAATATGGATTCTTTTAAAAATTATATACCTGGAACGCATGGTGGTTTATTTGAACCCCAGGGAGGGTTACGTACTTCTGCATTTGAGTTAAGTAAGTTTTTACGAGCTCTAATGAATGGAGTATATAATGGAACAAGTTTGCTTATGGAAGAAACGTTGAATGAGATGAAATCAGTTCACTGGATGAGAGAAGAGGAGAACCACTTTTTCTCGAAGATGGGTTTAGGTTTTCATATCAGTCATGACTTCTTATCTGATTATAATGAAATGATTGGTCATGCTGGTGAGGCATATGGTCTGATTAGTAATCTATATTGGAATGAAGAAAAGAAATTTGGGATTATCTTTATATTAAATGGAGCAAGTTTCAGCCTACTAAACAATAGTAGGTTTGATGTTGAAAAAGAATTAGCTAAAATAATCTTTGAACAGACAATTAAACAATATATTGATTAATAAATAAGTTAATAAAATGAATTGAATTGAATTAAATTCTCTTAGTTTAAGTATTATCCAAATTTTTGATCCTGGAAGTTAGAGTTTAATATGATCTGACTTCCTATTTTTATTGGGAAAAAAACTTGATTCGCTCTAGATAATCAAAAGCAGGGTAAAAATGAAGGAGGATTTAATCAGAAAATTTTGTTAAAAAATGATTGTGAATAATGTGATATATTGTTACAATACAAGACATAACAAATTAATTTTTAGAGAACTCCAATTGCAATATTATCAATTTATGAGCAAATTTAAAAATACAATATGGAAGTGGGGAAAACTGTGAGAATCGTAACGATTGGAGATAATTGTATGGACGTATATCAAAATAGAGGTGAGGCTTACCCTGGAGGGAATCCAGTTAATGTAAGCGTGTATTTAAAGGATTTAGGTGTAGATTCATCATATATAGGCTGGGTAGGTAGTGATGCTTATGGTGATAAAATGATAAAAGCAATTCAAAGTAGAGGTGTAGATGCTTCATTTGTTTCTAAAAAAGAAGGTAATACAGCGATAACATTTGTTGAATTAGTTAATAATGACCGTCAGTTTGGAAAATATGATGAAGGAGTTATGGCAGATTTTACGCTAACAGCAGAAGAGATTGATTATATAGAATCATTCCAACTAGTACATGCAGGTATATGGGGGCATGTAGATCCGTTTTTTTCAACTTTTAAGGAAAGAGGATTACAAACTTCATTCGATTTCTCCGATCAGTTACATCACGAACTAGTTAAAACATTACCACGCTTTGTTGATTATTCATTTTTCTCATATACGAATGACGATTCATATATTAGAGAGTTTTTAAAGGAAGTTTTTAATTTAGGGTCAAAAGTTGTAGTAGCTACTTTAGGGGAAAATGGCTCTTTAGCCTATGATGGTAAACAGTTTTATAAAAGCGATGTCGTTAAAGGAAATGTGGTCGATACAATGGGAGCGGGAGATTCGTTTATTTCAGGATTCCTTTTTGGTCGTTTAAAAGGAAATGAAATGAATGAATGTTTACAAATAGGATCAGAAACAGCCGCAAAAACAATCAGTTATTTTGGTGCATGGTGACGAGAACAAGTTATCGATGTATAATCAATCTATAAATGAATAGATTGGAAAAGGATGAAGATAAATGAAATTAAATTCTTCAACTACCCAGCCTTTATATATGCAGATTAGACAGATGCTCCAAGATGATATAAAGGAAGGCAAGTATAAACCAGAAGAACAAATTCCTACAGAAGCTGAGCTTTGTGAATTTTATAATGTGAGTCGTATTACAATCAGAAAAGCAATTGAAGAATTAGTAAGAGAAGGTTCTTTGACCCGTATTCCTCGCAGGGGGACTTTTGTGACAAATCAGAAATTTCATAATGAATTGATTTCTGTAAGTGGATTTTCAGAGTTTAGCCATCAATTAGGTATGATCCCAAATTCACGAATTCTGAAAAGTGAAATCATTGAAGCATCTTATGAGGTAGCGAATCGCCTAAACATTGAAGAGGGTAGTCCTGTATTAGAATTAGAAAGGTTAATGTATGTAAATGATCATCCGCTTTTTTATGATATTGCGTACTATTCCTTACTTCGTTTTCCAAATTTAGAACAGAAAATTGCGAAAGATGAATCTACATATAAAATTCTATCAAATGAATATCAAACAGAAATCGTTGCGAACGATAAAATAATTGATGTAATCGGTGCAACAACAGAGTATGCTAAATTATTAGATTGTGATATTGGTTCTAATCTTTATAAAATTGTAAAGATTGCTTTTGATTCAAATGATGAGCCAGTGCATCTTTCTACATTTGTTTGTGAAACCAAAAAAGTCAACTTAACGGTTCACCGAGCAAGATAATACATAATCATATTACAAAATGAAGGATAGTTAATAGTGGCTATCCTTTTTGCTTCTACTAAATTTTTTATTAAGGAAGTTAATTATTCAAATTCTCTTTTTCCTTTAAGTTAATATAGAGAAGTATGCTGAAAAAAAAGCCACCTTCAATTGCACTGGTCATTCTGCTAGTTAATCTAGTTTCATTAAAACCGAATAATATATGGCATAAAGTATACAATCCGGTCAGGACGATGATCCATCGGAGAAATATTTTCTTCATTAATGAATACTTCCTTTCAAATTAAATAAAAAATAAGACGTCCAATTCAATCGAGAATTAAACGTCTTATTTTGCTTACGCTATATCTTTTGCAAGTTTAATCTTTTGATTTTGTAATTGAATTAAGCGGTAAGTTAAAGTAATTGCCGATACTGATAAACCAACAATTAGCCCGACCCAGTATCCTTTTGCGCCTAATTCAGTGTTTTTTAATACATAACCAACCGGAAGGGCAATGATCCAATACGCTAAAATCATCATTAACAATGTTACATTCACATCTTTATAACCTCTTAATGCACCTTGAATTGGGGCAGCGAATGCATCAAATAATTGGAACATAATCGCAAATATTAAGAAACCACCAGCCAACGCTTGAACTGACGAATCATTTGTATATAAACCAGCTACATCATATCTAAAGAAGTAGATAATAATACCAAAGATTGATGCAATTAATAAAGCCATGACTAAACCGATCTTACTGTATTCCTTGGCATTTTGAAATTGCTTTGCACCGACCTCATATCCCACCGCTATTGTTAATGCCATTGAGATACTAAGTGGGATCATATACAACATACTTGCAAAATTCATTGCTACGGTGTGCGCAGCAATTGTTTCTGTATCAAATTCACTTAATAATAATGTAACAACTGCAAATACACTTACTTCAAAAAAGATACTTAAACCAATTGGTACGCCAAGCTTTAAAATACTTTTCCAAGTGGCAATTGAAACTGGAACAAAATTCTTAAAAATACGGAAGGATTTAAAAGGTTCTTTTGATTGAACAATATAAGTAGCTAAACCAAAAATAATCCAATACGTAATTGCAGATGCAACACCAGAGCCAACACCACCAAGTCGTGGTAAACCAGCTTTACCAAAAATGAGGAAATAATTTAAAATGACATTAATCGGAACAGACACAATCGTAATAATCATAGTTGTTCTCGTTTTCCCTAAGCCATCAATAAATTGACGAAGAACAGTGTATAAAAATAACGGTAAAATTCCAAATGATAAAGAAAATATAAAATGAAGTGCAACTCGATGAACTTTCGGTTCTAGATTCATATGATTTAAGATTGGTTGAATTGAAAACATTCCAACGATAATAATGAAAATCGCAAGAAATCCTGCTAAATAAAGAGCTTGCATAACGAGTGGAGCAATTTTATTGTCTTCTTTTGCACCA
>Ga0209676_1000470_pt1 | contig 67541 bp, 56 predicted proteins | sample AraplaCvi_mLB_r2_FD_184282 | JGI IMG/M metagenome (GOLD analysis project Ga0209676, IMG submission 184282) | Arabidopsis root microbial communities from North Carolina, USA - plate scrape MF_Cvi_mLB_r2 (SPAdes) (version 2) | ecosystem: Host-associated > Plants > Roots > Endosphere | place: USA... | reverse complement strand
CGGCGCCTCAGCCACATTTGCAAACACGGCAAAATGCCTCAGCCTGGGCCGTGTCATGGCTGAAATGCACACTGTCCTGGAACGAAAAGCGAAGTGCAAATCGACGGATCTTCCCACTGGCGCAATTCATGGCGCATTGGTCCAGGAGAACGTCTTTTTCCTAGGAGAGGAAGTCAGCGGAGTCATCAACTTCAGGCTTCGGCACGAGGACGTCCTCGTGTCGGAGCTCGCTGATGTACTTGTCGGTTGGGCGGGCGAAATGAACGGAGAGCTGAACAAAGATCGGGCGCGAGCGCTGCTGCAGGGCTATCAGGGAGTCCGCGGCCTGACTGATGCGGAAAAGAAGGCGCTGCCAGGATTCATAATGGCTTCGACATCAAAGCGATTTGCGAGCAAGATGGAAAGAACATTCCTACCTGAAATCGCCGTGTTAGCTTATCGGTCCGTAACCCCCGACATTTTAGGTTAAGCGACCCGGCTCAATCTCCATGAAATATCTTCTCGATCGAACTGACGAACAGATACTTATCGAATTGAAGGCCAACGCCCGTATCTCGCACGCGGATTTGTCGGCGAAGGTGAACCTTTCTCGCAACGCCGTGCGGGCGCGAATCGAACGTCTCGAACGAGAAGGCTTCATCAAGGGATATACAATCCTCACCGGGGATGGAGGGAATAGCCAAAACGTCACAACCGCACTAATCTTCGTGTATCGGCACGATCGCATGCGGGGCGGCGAAGTCATTCAGACGCTACGGAAGATCCCAGAAGTCGTTACTTGCGACGTTATGACTGGTGATTTCGATCTCCTCGTGCGGGTCGAGTCCCCCGACGCCGACCGCATCCGGCAGATTTGGCAATTGATTGCCGAGATGCCCGGCGTGCGCGATACACTGACTGCGTTCACCCTCTCCTCGGTAATCAGAAAATAGTCCGGTTTAGATCGGTCAAAAGCGGGCAAGTGTCGCCCAACAACAACCCCGGGTCCGAACTTAATTGGCGGACCATGCTGCTCCTTGATGAGCACGCGCAAAATTGCGCCCACCATCCGTTCTATGCGTAGGGATTATGATCATTCCATCCAGCATAATCTCACCTTGTCGCCAAACCCTATAAATGGCTATTAATCCTCCATGATCGATCACTTCAGGTACAGATTAATGCTCACGTCCGACGATCTTGCCTTCTTTTCGGTCCTCACAGCCTCCAAATCCCTCGCTGAAAGCGCGAGAAAGCTGAACGTCACCCCTCCGGCGGTGACCCAGCGCCTGCGCGCGCTTGAAGAGAAAGTTGGGGTAAGACTGATCGACCGCTCCGGACGCCACCTGCGTCTTACCGAAGAGGGCTCATTAGTGGCTTCTCACAGCGTTATCGTCAGCGATGCCATAGACTCGCTTGCCGAAGCCTTGGCTGATCGCAAGGGTGCGGTTCGTGGTCACCTAAGGGTCGCGGCACCTCACGGTTTTGGAAGGATCTACGTCGCTCCAGTCGTGGAGGCATTTGCTCGAGAGCATCGTGGTGCTACCGCTACCCTGCAACTGTCCGATCATCCGACGGCATTGACCGTTGAAAGCTATGAAGTGGTTGTTCACATCGGGGCGTCGGCGCATCTGGATCAAGTCGTGACGACGCTGGCGCCGAACAACCGGATTCTCTGCGCAAGTCCCGAATACCTAACTTCGGCTGCGCCCATTGCTACGCCCTCCGATCTGGCGCGACATCGCTGCCTTGTCGTTCGCGAGAATGAGGAGGACGTAACGCTTTGGCGGTTTAAGGGATCACGGCAGGAAAGTACGACAGTGCGAGTCAACCCTGTCATGTCTAGTAATGATGGCGCCGTTATTCGGGATTGGGCGCTGGCGGGTCAGGGCATCATGATGCGCTCCGAATGGGCCGTCGCAGAAGACCTCGCCGACGGACGGCTGAGGCAGGTACTTCCCAAATGGAAGCTGCCGTCGGCCGATATCGTCGCCATCCTCGGATCGCGGCACGGACGAAGTGCGCGCACTGCCGCTTTCCTGACAATGCTTCGCCAGTCGCTGAAACCACTGCCCTGGAGAGCCAACCCTACCGAGAAGCCTCGTCAATAACCGAGGATCGACTTCGTCTCGAGATACTCTTCAAGCCCGTATACGCCATACTCGCGGCCGTTACCCGAGCGCTTGTAGCCACCGAACGCGGCTGCTCCGTCCCAAGCCGGATAGTTGATATGGACCTGGCCGGCACGAATGCGAGTGGCGACCCGGCGTGCCCGCTCCAGGTCTGAAGACTGAACATGGGCGCCCAATCCATAGACGGTATCGTTAGCAATTGCGATTGCCTCTTCCTCGTCCTTGTAGGGCATGATCGAAAGAACGGGACCGAAGATCTCCTCACGAGCAATGCGCATGTGGGGCGTTACCTCGGAAAAGATCGTGGGTTGCGTGAAAAAGCCGCTGTCAAGGCCGCCCGGCCGACCCAGCCCGCCGCACAGCAGCTTGGCGCCGTCATCGATACCGGCCTGGATCATGGCCTGTACCCGCTCGAACTGAGCACGATTGGCGATGGGACCCATGTCCGTCGCCGGATCAAGCGGCGCGCCGACGCGGATGGCACGCGCAGTGGCGCTAGCCAATTCCTCCACTTCGCCCAACCGATGTGCGGGCACAAGCAGGCGCGTCGGGGCGCTGCACGACTGGCCGACATTGCGCATGCCGGCGAGCACGCCCTTGGCTACCGCCTCACTGAAATCGGCATCGGCGAGCAAAATGTTCGGTGACTTGCCGCCGAGTTCCTGAACCACCCGCTTCACAGTCGGTGCGGCCGCCTGCGCGACGAGCACTCCTGCGCGGGTGGAACCGGTGATCGAAATCATGTCTACATCCGGATGGCTGGCGAGGGCTGCGCCTACGCTCTCTCCAGTACCGTTAACCAGATTGAACACGCCCGGCGGAGTTCCGGCATCATGCATCAGTTGGGCAAAGAGCAGGGCGCTATAAGGTGCCAGCTCACTGGGCTTGAGGACGATGGTGCAGCCTGCTGCGATCGCGGGAGCGACCTTCGCCGTGATCTGGTAAAGCGGCCAGTTCCAGGGTGTGATCAGTGCGCAAACCCCGATCGCTTCCTTGGCGGTGGCGGTGCGCCCATCAATTGTCGTGAATTGGTACTTCTCGAGAACCTCCATCTGGACACGAATGTGCTCGGCGGCGAAAGGAACCTGCGATGCCCTGGCGAAGCTGATCGCCGCCCCCATTTCCATGACGAGCGCTTCCGCAAAAGTTTCCGCTCTGTCGATCAGGAGCGAATGCATCCTGGCGAGTAGAGCGACTCTCTGGGATACGGAAGATTGAGAGGAGGAGGAGGAGAAAGCTCCCTTTGCCGCTGCAACCGCCAAGTTGACGTGATCAGCACCGCCCGCAGCAACATGCCCCATAACGACCTCCGAGGCAGGGTCCACGACTGGCAACCGGCAAATGTCGGTAAATTCCTGCCAATGGCCTCCGATATAGAACTGGTTCTCCCGCTCGCTCAACATAGTTCCACCTCGTCTGATACAATGCGGCTGTTAAAGCTGCACAAGGACCATGCCGGAAAAGACCGAAAGATGACATTGAAGTCGTCTTAATGCTCGCTTTAGACAGACGTTAACAGAGGGCAGCGCCAATTCCACTATCCCTGGATTTCGACTCACGGGCCTCGGGTGTCGAGCCACTGGCGGCAGGGATTCTCGTGGTTGTTGACCGATTCTGCATACCGTTCAGGTTCGCGTGGCGCAGTCATTCGCTGTCACCCAGCAACGCCCTCAATAAAAGATGAGCAAGAAGCTCTTGTTTCAGGCACAGATCAGTGATTATAGGGAAATTGTATCTGGTCGATCGAGACGCCGCAGCGGAAGGACATAGCATCTGTGAAACGAGTATTGGCGTTGATAGCGATCTGCTCGCTCACCGGTTGGGCTGCTGCCGCCGCGCAGGCGGCCTCGACGAAATATCCTCTGACTATCGACAATTGCGGCGCCAAGGTGACGTTCGACAAGGCTCCCGAGCGGGCGGTCGGCCTAGGCCAGAACAGCGCCGAAATCATGCTCCTTCTTGGCCTTGAGGAGCAGATGGTCGGCACCGCTTTCTGGCCGAACAAGGTCCTCCCGCAGCTGGCTGAAGCTAACGCGAAGGTCAAAGTGCTGACGGTCGAGTTCCCGACGTTCGAGGCCATTCTTGCACAAACGCCTGATTTCATAGCAGCGGCGCTACCGAGCCTGCTTGGCCCGTCGAGCAAGGTCGCCAAACGCGAGGACTTCGAGAAGGTCGGCGTGCCAAGCTATATCTCGCCGAGCACCTGCGTCGCCGAGGGGGCGGCCAAGGATAAGTTCGGTTACGGTGACCGGTCAAATCTCTGGAACATGGACACCCTTTATCAGGAGATCGACGAACTCGCGCAGATCTTTGACGTACGCGATCGGGGAGATGCCCTGATTGCGGACCTGAAGAAACGAGAGGCTGCGCTACGTACTGATGCGGCAAAAGATAGTAAGAAGCTATCTTACGTCTTCTGGTTCTCCAGCCCATCGCCTTCTGCTGATGCATATCTTGGCGGCAAGAACAGCGCATCCGGCTTCATTGCTAATGTGCTCGGCGGAACGAACGCCATCACCTCCGAAGCCGAGTCACCGGCTCTCGGATGGGAGAGCATCATCGCCAGCAATCCTGATGTCATTGTGGTCGCGCAGGTCGATCGCAACAGATGGGACTTAGACAAGTCGGAGGCAAAGATCAGTTTCCTGACCACCGATCCGGCCACGAGTCAGATGCCGGCGGTCAAGAACAAAGCGGTTGTCGTAATGGACGGTCAAGCCATGAACCCGACAGTGCGGACGATCTATGGCGCCGAACAGGTAGCTCAACAGTTGAAGACGCTCGGCCTGAAGTGACAGCCGAAACCAATAGCAGATCGCCTAGCAAACATCCGCAACAACTTTCTCGCGTTGCGGGGATCACGCTTGGCTCGTTCATTGCCATCGCGCTGGTCGTCGGCATCAGCACGGGGACCGGCGATATGCCGATCCCCCTGTCGACCACCTTTTCGGCCATCCTCAATAAGCTGGGTTGGACGACGGTTGAGCTCAACCGCATCCATGAAACCGTGATCTGGGAGTATCGGCTAAGCCGTGCGCTCGTCGCGGTGTTCTGCGGCGCTGGCCTCGCGCTGTGTGGCGCGATCATGCAGGCATTGCTACGTAATGCGCTGGCAGAACCCTACGTGCTCGGCATTTCCGCAGGCGCCTCGACCGGGGCGGTAGCCGTCGTTATCCTGGGTATCGGCGCGGGAGCCATCTCACTTTCCGCAGGCGCCTTCGCCGGAGCATTTGCGGCGTTCCTGTTTGTTGCCCTTCTTTCGAACGGAGCGCGCGGAAGCGCCGACAGAACAATCCTGGCGGGGGTGGCTACGTCGCAGCTGTTTAACGCCATAACATCTTACGTCGTAACTACCTCTGGTAATGCTCAGCAAGCGCGCGATGTGATATTTTGGCTCCTCGGCAGCTTCGGCGGCGTGCGCTGGCCCGAGCTCTGGCTCGTCTCAGTCGTTGTTGGGTTAGGGCTGGTCGTGTGCTTATTCTATTCGCGCGTGTTGGACGCTTTTGCGTTCGGAGACGAAGCGGCTGCCGCCCTCGGAATCAACGTCGCTCAGACGCGTATCATTCTCTTCGCTCTTACCGCAATCATCACCGCGACCATCGTCAGCATGGTGGGAACGATCGGCTTTGTCGGCCTTGTCGTTCCGCATGCCGCCCGCTTCGTCGTCGGCCCGCTACATGCGAGACTCCTGCCCGCCTGCGCAGTCACGGGGGCAGTGTTCATGGTGCTCGCCGACATTGCGTCGCGCACGCTTATCCCACAACAGGTACTGCCGATCGGCGTCGTTACCGCGCTCGTCGGCGTGCCGTTCTTCGCAATAATTCTCTACAGGCTTCAGCGCGCGCCATGAGCATCAGGGCTGACAATTTGGTCTGGAAAGTCGGCGCGAAGACCATCGTTGACGATGTTTCCCTCATAGCCAAACCGGGTGAGCTTCTGGGTCTACTCGGACCGAACGGCTCCGGAAAAACCTCCCTCCTAAGACTTCTTGCCGGATTGACGCGGCCTACTGCTGGCCAGATTACGCTCGATGGCCAGAACATCGCAAAGATCTGCCGCCGAGCAGTCGCAAAGCGGGTGGCATTTATAGAGCAACACGCCACCACAAACGCAAACCTCAAGGTCGTCGATATCGTGAAGCTCGGCCGGTTCCCACATCGATCCATGTTCTCGGGTTGGGCGGGCGAAGATGACGCTGCGGTCAACGATGCTCTTGATCGCACCGAAATGGCCAATAAGCGCAACGCCCTTTGGCAAAGCTTGTCGGGAGGTGAGAGGCAACGCACTCACCTGGCCCGAGCCCTCGCCCAATCGCCAATGGAACTAATCCTCGACGAGCCGACAAACCACCTCGATGTCCACCACCAGATCAGTCTTCTACGCCTTGTTTCGGACCTTCCCGTCACCAGCGTCATCGCGCTGCATGACCTCAATCACGCAGCGATGTTTTGCGACCGGCTAATTGTGATGCAGGCGGGAAAGATCGTCGCATCTGGTCCGCCGGAGGAGGTGCTGACACGAGAGCTGCTGAGTGCTGTTTTTTCCGTCGAAGCGCACGTGATGCCATCCCCTTTTCATACAAAGCCGCTTGTCCATTACGTGCGATAGCTAACAACGCGCCGAATAGATTACCTCTGCTGACCCTGTCCTGCTTCCTGTTCCCAAGGATGTGGATCGACTTAGGGTGATCTGGCTCGAAGTCTTCCGGTAAGTTTGACTTCTTCGAATTACTCTTCGTGCGGGCACCAGAAAAAGCATCTCGATTGCTCGGCGCCGATAAAGCCCTTTTCAACGAGAACTCCCTATAGGCCGCGGCAGATGAGGTAGTACGCCGCAAGGACGCCGACGATGCCGTCCCGAGACGACAACAACTGCGGCTTCGGGCTGGATCTTGGTGGTTTCTATGCGAGCGGGGCAGGCATGATCGTCTCCGTTGAGGCAGATCCTTTCTATTGCGGGGCTCCGCCAAAATGCGCGCCGAATTCACCGGTTCTCGAAATAATGTTCTGCAGTCGGTAACAAGTTCAACCCTTTCTGCTGGAAGGATCTTTGCCTGCGAAAATGGACATGGCTGGATGCTGTGTTATCCTCTTTGGCATAATCTGCTGCAAGGCGGGCTGAAACGGCCCGGAGGGAGATCCGCGTGAAGCTTGACCGCATCGACATCAAGATTCTCTATGAATTGCAGAAGAACGGCCGGATCACCAATGTAGAGCTAGCAGAACTAGTTCATTTATCGCCGAGCCCTTGTCTTATGCGTGTGAAAAAGCTGCAGTCGGAAGGCTATATCGAAGGCTATTCCGCCCTTATCAACACTGCCAAGCTCGGTCAGACTATCACGGTATTTACCGAAATCACCTTGAAGAACCACCGGCAGGTCGATTTCGCACGCTTCCTATCGACAGCTGAAAAGATCGACTCCGTCATCGAATGCCACCTGGTTTCAGGGGGCTACGATTATCTAATCAAGTTCGTCACCAGCGGTATCGCGGAATATCAGGAGATCATGGAGCGCCTCATCGACATGGATGTCGGCATCGACCGATATTTCAGTTACGTCGTTTTGAAATCGCCGATCGTCAAATCGCACCTGCCGCTGACCAGTCTATTCCCCCTATAATCGGGCAAAGGACAGCAAGTTCGAGAGGGTCCAACTCGCGCCCCTCACGCCATGAGAACCCTGACATCCCTATCCTCGAGGGTTTGGTCGAGCGTCTTCCGTGTCCGAGCGACAATCGCGTCGATATCGCCGTCGGTGCAGCAAAGCGGCGGCGCATAGCCCAGCACGCCATTGCCGAAGGCGCGGAGGATGAGGCTGTTGTCCCATGCGCGGTCGAAAATTCGCCGTGAAGGATCGGCCGCCGCCGGAAGCGGCGTCTTCTTCGTCTTGTCGGTGACGAGCTCGATCGCCGCCAGCATGCCTCGACCTCTGATGTCGCCGACGAGGGGATGGTCGGCGAGGCCCTGTAAGCCCTCCATCAGGCGCTTGCCGGCCCTGCGGCCATTTTCCAGAAGCCCGCCCTCATAGAGGCGCAATACCTCAAGCCCTACCGCAGCACTCACCGGATGGGCCGAATAGGTGTAGCCATGCCCCACCAGGGAAGTGCCGGCGCAATCTGCAATTGTGTCATAGACACGGTCGGTCATGAAGACCGCACCCATCGGCACATAGCCCGAGGTCAGGCCCTTGGCGACGGTCAGGAAATCGGGAACCACATCGTCCTCGCTACAGGCGAAGAGCGGGCCGGTGCGGCCGAAACCGGTGATCACTTCGTCGGCGATGAACAGGATATCCAGTTCGTGGCAGAGGTCGGCCATTTCCTTCATCCAGCCCGTTGGCGGCACCAGTACGCCGCCGGAGCCCTGGATCGGCTCGGCATAAAATGCCGCCACCCGCTCCGCACCGATTTCCTCCACCTTCTGCCGCAACGCCTGTTTCGACGCAGCGATGATCGCTTGCGGATCGGTGCCCACCGGATTGCGGTAGGTGTAATGCGAGGGGATCTTGTGCTGCCAGTCGAAGGGAATGCCGAAGCCGGCATGGAAGGCCGGAAGAGCCGTCAGCCCGGCGCCGACCGTCGAAGATCCGTGATAGCCCTGTTCGAGCGAGATGAACTGGTCTTTCTGCGGCGTTCCCTTGGCATAATAGTAATAGCGGATGAACCGCACCGTGCTATCGATCGCGTCGGATCCGCCAAGCGTGAAATAGACATGGTTGAGATCGCCGGGTGCCCGCTCGGCAAGAGCCGCGGCGAGACGGATCCCCGGCTCGGCGCCGAGGCCAAAATAAGCGGTGGCGTAGGGCAATTCGCGCATCTGCCGCGCGGCAGCCTCGACGATGCTTTCATGGCCGTATCCCGCATTGACGCACCAGAGGCCCGCAAAGCCATCGACGAGTTGTCGACCGGTCGCGTCGGTCACCGTGGCGCCGGAGGCGGATGCCAGCATGCGCACGCCGAGCTTTTCGTGGGTGCGATAGGAGGCGACCGGATGGACGAGATGGGCGCGGTCGAGTTCGATAAGGGAGTTGCTGAGCATCTTTGTCTCCGATTCAGCCGAAGGCCTGATTGGCAAGGGCAAAGGTTTTGACGCGGGGAGAGGAGTGGGTGTTGCCGCCGCGCTGCATCGCCGTGCCGCCGCCCACGTGAACAAGCCCAAGCTCGGTCAGCCAACTCGACAGACCTAGATTTGTGGCCGTATCCATGCGGAGAAATGTGTGGCGTCGAGCCGCGATTTGAAAAAGGATGAGCTTGCGGGCATCTTCACCATTCTCCGCAACCACGGGGCCGATAACTTCCCCACGTCCGAAAGGACGCGACGTTGAGAACCCCGACACATGTCCACCCCGCCTGATAACCGCGAAACGTCCAACTTGGTTGAGATAGGATAGCAGCTCACCACGAATGGCGCCGAACGCAAGTTGATCGAGGGCCTCAATTTCAGCGAGATGGCTGGGCTGCGCCCACTCGACATCGACGGGCGCTTCCACTGCCGAACAGAACCCCTGATGTTGCACGATGGCGCCGACCTGACGGAAGCCCAAGCTTTCGTAGAGTGGCAAGCCCTCGTCGGTTGCGATGAGCCTACATGGCAGGCTACCAGCAGCATCAAGCCCTGCTTGCATCAGTCGGCGGCCAAGGCCCCGCCCGCGCATGGCCTCGTCGACAATGACCATGTTAATGGTGGCGCAGTCTGTTCCATATCGTGTCGTGAGCGTGGTTCCGACAATCTTGTCACTCTCGAGCGCTACGACGCCCGTGCTGAGTGCAAGCGCCATTTCCCAGTCAGCCATTCTGTGGGGCCAGCCGGCTTGCCTTGAAAGGGCGAGTGCGCCTTCGAGGTGCTGAGTTCCTAATGACACGATCTCGAGTTGGTCTGCTTTCATCGCGTAAATCCCTGCCTCTATGCAAGGATGATAGCCGTATCAGAAAAGAAGAACGTCCCGATGAGACGCGTCAGGCGATATCTTTCGCCGTGTCAGCGAGGGCGGACGGCATCTTGTGCTGGAAAGCAATTTCCCGGCGGCTTGGCAAAAGTTTATCCCGCAAGCGCCGCGCACAATTCTCTGCCAAAAATTTCGCCAATTCGAAAGATTCTGCCTGAGCGGCCCGCCACTACCGCCGCCGAAGCTGGAAAACGCGCTTTAGGATGAATTCATGACAGCGCCTCGGACACCAGCAAGGACCAACACGATGACCCAGTTTCGGCCGAAATACATCACTTTCGATTGCTATGGCACTCTTACCAATTTCCAGATGGCGGAAGCGGCCCGCGATCTCTATGGCGAACAGCTTGACGAGTCCCGCATGCAGCAGTTCATCAAGAACTTCGCGGCCTACCGACTCGACGAGATCATGGGGGACTGGAAGCCCTATAATGAAGTGGTGCACAATGCGATCGAGCGTACCTGCCGCAAGAACGGCGTGACCTTCCGCGAGGAGGACGCGCGCATGGTCTATGAGCGGGTACCGACCTGGGGACCGCATCCCGACGTTCCGGCCGGGCTCGCCAAGGTCGCTAAGGAAATTCCGCTGGTGATCCTTTCGAACGCGATGAATTCGCAGATCATGTCGAATGTGGAGAAACTCGGTGCGCCATTCCACAAGGTCTATACCGCCGAACAGGCGAACGCCTACAAGCCGCGGTTCCAGGCCTTTGAATATATGTTCGACATGCTGGGCTGCGGTCCGGAAGACATCCTTCATTGCTCGTCCTCTTTTCGGTACGATCTGATGTCGGCGCATGACCTCGGCATCAAGAACAAGGTCTGGGTCAATCGCGGCCATGAGCCGTCCAATCCCTATTACGGCTATGTCGAGATCAAGGATATTTCCGGCCTTCCCGGCGTTGTGGGTCTCTAGCGGAGCGCGGCAATGAAGTTCGAATCCTACTGGCATGACACGGCATTGAAATTCAACGGCGCCGCCACCGGTCCTGTTGAAGGTGACTTTGACGTCGCCGTCATCGGCGGCGGCTTTACGGGGCTGGCTGCCGCGCGGCAGTTCGCAAAGTCGGGCGCGCGGGTGGCCGTTCTGGAAGCGAACCATATCGGTTGGGGTGCATCCGGCCGCAACGGCGGGCATGTCAACAACGGGCTTGCCCACAGCTTCATCGCTGCCAAGGCTGAGCTTGGGGTTGAACGCGCGGTCGCGCTTTATCGCGCGCTCGACGACTCGATCGATACGATCGAAAGGATCATCGCTGAAGAAAAGATCGACTGCGACTTCCGTCGAGCGGGGAAACTGAAGCTGGCGTCAAAGCCGCAGCATTTCGACGCCATCGCCCGCAATTTCGAAGCGGTTCATCGCGAGGTCGATCCGGATACCGCGCTGCTGACGGCGGATGACCTCAAGACCGAGGTCGGCTCTCCCTTCCACGGCGCAATGCTGTCCAAGAAGAGCGCCATGATGCATATGGGCCGGTATGTCGTTGGATTGGCCGATGCCGCGGCCAGGCATGGCGCCACGATATTCGAAAGGGCTTCGGTAACACGCCACACAGTATCCGGGGCCAAGCACCGGCTGGAGACCTCTCGAGGCGAGGTGACCGCCGACCATGTCCTGGTCGCGACCGGAGCCTACACGTCCGGAGCCTCCTTCAACTATTTCCGGCGCCGTATTATTGCCGTCGGCAGCTTCCTGATCGCGACCCGGCCTTTGAACCCAGCTGAGGTGGCGGCCACCATGCCGAGCAACCGCACCTGCACCACCTCGATGAACATCGGCAACTATTTCCGGCTGTCGCCGGATAACCGGCTGATCTTCGGCGGCCGCGCTCGCTTCGCCGCGACGTCGGATCAGCGCTCGGATGCCAAGAGCGGCGCCATCCTGCGCGCGAGCCTCGCCCAGATATTTCCGCACCTTGCCAATGTGGAGATCGATTATTGCTGGGGCGGCCTAGTGGACATGACCAAGGACCGGTTTCCCCGGGCGGGCTATATCGACGGTGTCTGGTATGCGATGGGCTATTCGGGTCATGGTGCGCAGCTCTCGACTCATCTCGGGATGATTATGGCCGACGCCATACTCGGCAAGCCGGATCGCAATCCCCTCAAGGATCTCGAATGGCCTGCCGTGCCCGGCCATTTCGGCAAGCCGTGGTTCCTTCCGCTGGTCGGGCTCTACTACAAGACCCTCGACCGATTTCAATAAGCGGCCTCCTCCCCTGCCGCCAATTAGGGCGCGGATCGAGTGATCCGCGCCCTCTTTTTGACCGATAAAATGAATGGAAGCTGAATGCCGAGCCGCCAGCGTTTGCTGCCACCGCCCAGCTGAGTAAAATCGGTCCGGGGATGCCCCGGCCGACCGGTCTCTCAGAGACGTTCGAGCACAGCCCTTGCGATCGTCTCGGTTTTGTCTTTTCCAGCAATGGTGCCGATCCCGGCCGCGGTCGCCGCTTCGATCGCCGCCATGACCCGGGCGGCAGCATCTCTTTCGCCGAGATGGTCGAACATCATCGCGCCCGACCAGATGGCGGCGATCGGATTTGCGATACCGAGATGGGCGATGTCGGGCGCCGAACCATGGACCGGTTCGAACATGGAAGGCGCGGTGCGATCGGGATTGATGTTGGCCGAGGCCGCAAAGCCCAGTCCGCCCTGGATGGCAGCGCCGAGATCGGTGAGGATGTCGCCGAACAGGTTGGAAGCGACGACGACGTCGAGCGTTTCCGGCGCCATGACCATGCGCGCCGCCATCGCGTCGATATGATAGCTCGTCACTTCGACATCGGGAAATTCGCCCGCGAATTCCCGCGTGATCTCATCCCAGAACACCATAGTATGTTTCTGGGCATTTGATTTGGTCACCGAGGCCAGCTTGCCACGGCGCACGCGCGCCTGCTCGAAACCGAAGCGCAGGATGCGTTCGACGCCTTTTCGGGTGAAGATGGAGGTCTCCACCGCCACCTCGTCATCTGTCCCCTGATGGATGCGGCCGCCAGCGCCGGAGTATTCGCCCTCGGTGTTTTCGCGGATGCAGAGAATGTCGAACGCAGCGCTTTTCAGCGGCCCCGAGACGCCTGGCAGCAGCCGGTGCGGGCGAATATTGGCATACTGGACGAAGGCCTTGCGGATCGGCAGGAGCAGGCCATGCAACGACACCGAATCCGGCACTTCTGCCGGCCAGCCTACTGCACCGAGCAAAATAGCATCGAAGCGCCTGAGTGTTTCGATGCCGTCAGCTGGCATCATGGCGCCGGTTTGCCTGTAGAAGTCGCAGGACCACGGAAAGGTCTTTCCTTCGAGAGCAAAACCTGAGGCCTTTGCAGTCGCCTGCAAGACATGCCAGGCGACCTCGGTCACGGGTTTGCCTATGCCGTCACCCGGCAGAAGCGCGATTGAATAAGTCTTCATGTCTGATCCTGGAGGTTGATGAGTACGCTCTTGCTCTTGCGGTTGGCGTGATAGGCTTCGCGGCCGAGATCCTTGCCGATGCCGGAGCGCTTGTAGCCGCCGGTTGGCAGGATATGGTCGCGGGAGCGGCTGTAGCGATTGACCCATACGGTGCCGGCCTGTAGCCGCCGCGTCATCCGGATGGAACGCGAAAGGTCGCAGGTGAAGAGTCCGGCCGCAAGCCCATAGGTCGGGTGGTCGGCGAGCGCGAGCGCCTCTTCTTCGTCCGTGAAGCTCTGCACGGTCAGCACCGGCCCGAAGATTTCCTCGGTGACCGCAGGGGAGGCCTGATCGACATCCGACAGCAGGGTCGGCGCGTAGAAATAGCCGTCGCGTTCAAGGTATCTGCCCCCGGCCAGGCATTCAGCCCCAGCCTGGCGCGCCGCCTGCACGATAGCATCAATTCGCGCGATCTGGCGCTCGGAGATAACAGGCGAATAGTCGCTTGCCTCGTCCCAGGTCGGACCAGGACGGATTGTGGCCATGCGTGACAAGATGGCCTCGATCAACGGCTCCATCACCGATTTCTCGACGATGATCCGCGAGCCGGCGACACAGGCTTGGCCGGCATTGACGAGGATGCTGTTGGCGATGGCATTGGCGGCAAGCGTCAGGTCGGCGTCGGCAAAGACGATTTGCGGGCTCTTGCCGCCGAGCTCGAGCGTCATCGGCTTGACGCCCGTCCTGGCAATATTGGCCATGATCGCCGACCCGGCTGCCGTCGACCCGGTGAAGCTGATCTTGGCGATATCCGGATGACCGGTCAGCGCCTGGCCGGTGGTCTGCCCGTCGCCGAGCACGATGTTGATGAGGCCCGACGGAATACCGGCGCGCACGGCAAGCTCGGCGAGGTACAGCGTCGAAAACGGCGTCATCTCGGAAGGTTTCAAGACAATGGCATTGCCTGCGGCGAGCGCAGGACCCAGTTTCCAGCCTGCCATGGAAAGCGGAAAATTCCACGGCGTGATCGCACCGACGACGCCATAGGGCTCGGTTATGATCATGCCGAGGCTCTTGTCGTCCGTGGGCACGAGATCGCTGCCCTCCTTGTCGGCGAATTCGGCGAAGAAGCGTATCTGTTCAGCAGTGATAGCGACGTCACCCTGGATGAGCTGCCCGATCGGTCGCGTGGAGGATATTGCCTCCAGACGGGCGAGCGTCTCGCCTTCTGCCTCGATCAGATCCGCCCAGCGATGCATGGCATTGGTGCGCTCGCGCGGGCGGCGAGTGGACCAACCGCTTTCGCGCACTGCGGTCTTTGCAACGGATACCGCCTGATCGACGAGCTCGACATCGGCCACGGGACATTCGGCATAGGCCGCACCGTCGGATGGGCGATGCATCGGCAGCATGCCTTTCACTTCGACATATCGCCCACCGATGAAATGGCCTTTCGGCAATCGGATTGTGTCGGGGTTGAAACTCAGAGCCATGGCCGTGTCCTTGCGGATGAAATGGGCAAGGCCACACGAGACCTTGTGAGAAATATCTTTCTCAACCGGCTCGTGCCGACCTCGTATGATGCTGGCGATGGTGCGTTTACATCACCGTCACATAGATCTTCCGGACCGTTTCGATCGTGCGCCATGTGCCGGTGAAGCCCGGCTTCATGACAAAACTGTCGCCCGCTTTGTATGTGACTGGCTCGCCATCATCCGGTGTGAGCTCAACAACGCCTTGGAGGATATGGCAGAACTCGAAAGTCTCGCCCTTGATCGAGCGGGTGAGGCCCGGCGTGGCCTCCCAGACACCGGTATGGACGAGGCCGTCACGTGCTACGTCCTGCGCCCAGGTCTTGAACGAGGGATCCCCTGATATCAGTCGCTCGGGGACCGGTTTGGATTCGCGCGGCGCCTCGGTGCTGTTCGGGTCGATGGTTTTGAGAAGGGACATGGTTTCTCCTTGCTGTCCTGCCGTGATTCAATAGCCGCGGCTGCGGTCGACCAGCCCGATCGGGTCGAGGCCGGCGCGATGGCGCTTGATGTTCTCGATCACCGAGCGGGCCGCGGTTTCGGGCTGCGTCACGCTGGCGATATGCGGCGTGAGCATGATTTGGGGGTGGCGCCAGAACGGATGTTCGGGCGGCAGGGGTTCCGGTTCGGTGACGTCGATCACGGCGCCGGATAAGTGGCCCGCGTCGAGCGCATCGATCAGCGCATCATGATCGAGCTGTGCGCCGCGACCGACATGGATGAGCGATGCGCCGGGCGGAAGGGCCGAGAAGAGCCGCGCGTCGAGAATGCCGCGGGTCTCCTCCGTGAGCGGCAGCAGGCAGACGAGAATGTCAGTCTCGCCGAGAAAGGACGCCAGCGACCCGACGCCGTGATGACAGCGCACCCCATCGATGTGGCGCGGGGAACGGCTCCAGCCGGAGAGCGGAAAGCCGAACGGCATCAGTCGCTCGATGACAGCTTGCCCGAGCATCCCGAGTCCAATCACACCGATCCGGCGGTCTGCGGCCTGCCGTGCGGGCAGGGCCTGCCATCTGCATTCGGATTGCTGCCCAAGATAGGTCTTGAGATTGCGGTGGAGCGCCAGCACGGCAAGCGTCACATATTCCTGCATCATGCGCACGATGCCGTCCTCGACCATCCGGACGAGCTTGACCCCCGGCGGGAGCGTCTCAAGGCGGAACTGATCGACGCCGGCGCCGATTGAAAAGACGATTTCCAGGTTTTTGAAGCGGTCGAGATCCGACGGGGCGGTCCATGTCAGGACGTAACTGATATCGTCGGGATCGATCTGCGTCGCATCCATGATGAAGGGGAGATCGGGCAGTTCGCGAGCAAAAGCTTCGGCAAAGACGCGCCCCCTCTCGCGGTCGGAATTGAACCAGAACGCCATGAAAATCCCTCAGCTTCGGAGTGTTTCGGCAAGCCGCGCGATCATCGCCTGACACGCGGTGAGTTCGTCGGCATGGATGAATTCGTCGGCTCGATGGGCCCGGGCGATGTCACCGGGGCCACAGATGATCGCGTCGATGCCGGCCGCCTGGTAAAGTCCTGCTTCCGTGCCGTAGCTCACCGCTGCCAACGTTTCGGCCCCGGTCAGTTCTTCCAGCAGCCTGGCAAGCGGCGCATCAGCGGCGAGCGATAGCGCCGGGTAGCTACTCAGAAGATCCCAATGTGTTTGGAATCCTCTCTGCTCGAGCGCGACTGCGGCAAGCCTTACCGGCTCGAGGAGATCGGCGGGTGTCACTCCCGTGATCGCTCGGGCCTCGATTTCAGCCGTGAGGCAATCCGGAATGATGTTCACGGCTTGCCCGCCAGACACAATTCCGACCTGGAGCGAGGAATAGGGTGGCTCGAAGCTCGAGTCTATTCTGCTGCTCTGCAGCGCCTCTTCGGTACGGACGGCGGCGAGCAGGACGCAGGCGAAGGCGTGGATCGCATTTAGGCCCTGATCAGGCCGCGACGAATGACCCGACCGCCCGCGGATCTCGACTCTCGCAGCGGCCTTGCCCTTGTGGGCGCGGATCGCGCGCAAGCCGCTGGGCTCGCCGATGATCGCACCGACCGGCTTGGCGCAAAGCTCGGGCAACCGGCGGATGAGATGGGGCACACCCCGGCAGCCGGCTTCCTCGTCATAGGAAAAGGCAAAATGCAGGGGGCGCGTGAGCGGCATGTCGGCGATTGCTGGCAGTGCGGCCAATGCGGCAGCGAGAAAGCCCTTCATGTCGCTCGTGCCCCGGCCGAAGAGGAGATCACCGTCCGCCCGCAGCCGAAAGGGGTCAGAGGTCCAGGTCGGCTCTAGGGCGGGAACGACGTCCATATGTCCGGAGAGAATGTAGCCGGCAACATGATTGGGCCCCACCGTTGCGAAGACGTTTGCGCGGTCACCTTCCGGCCCCGGCAACACCGTCACCTTAGCACCGCAGCGCTCCGCAAAATCTCTGATCCACGCAACGATGCCGTCGTTCGGCGTGCCGACGACGGAGGGAAAACCGACCAGCCGATCGAGTATTTCCTTAGCGTTCATCGCAGGTCTCCTTGACGTAGCCGCCCAACCGGCGCTCTGATCTACACATTACGTCTTGGTGGGACCATTTCCTGCCGAACGCTCCATCCTGAGCAGCAGGATCTATTGAATCCAGCTGCCTCAAAGCAGAAAGTTTCGCACACATGCCCGGAACGAGGGACCTGTTGTGTTTCGGGAGCGCGCTACCTGCATCATGCCGGTGAGATCCAGCTTTTACAGGCGCCATGCGCATCTAACGAGTACCACAAGCAGGTCATTCCGAGCCGACCTTGTATATCTCGGCAAGATCCGGCAAGTTCCAATTGCCACCGCTCAGCACCGCGCAGACCTTTTCATCCGGCCCGACTTTTATGGAGCCCGCGAGCAGGGCCCCGATGCCGATCGAAGCCGCCGGCTCCGCCACCAGCTTGGCATCCTTTGCAAGTGCGCGCATGCCCGCGATGATGTGCTCGTCTTCGACGAGAATGATTTCATCGACGTATTTTTCAATTATTGGATACGGGTTCTGACCTGGAACACTAATTCTCAGGCCGTCCGCGATCGTATTTTTCAGGGGCAACGTGGTGCGCTGCCCGTTGATCCGACTCTGATGGTATTTCGGCGTCAAAGCAGGCTCAGCACCGATGACGCGAACCGACGGTTTGGTTTCTTTGATGGCGGTCGCAATTCCCGAGATCAGGCCTCCACCGCCCAAGGGAACAATGACCGTCTCGACGTCCTTCAAATCTTCCAGAATTTCACAGCCGATTGTGCCCTGACCGGCCATAACCAGCGGGTCTTCAAAGCCGTGGACGGTCGCGTAGTTGTTCTCTTCGGCGATTTCATAGGCCCGCTTCCATCTCGCGGCGGTGTCGCCATCAAAGACAATGACCTCAGCGCCCAGTGCTTCGGTATTGGCAATTTTGATCTTGGGCGTGGTGGCCGGAACAATTATGACGACCTTCACACCGAGCATTCGAGCCGCGTATGAGAGCCCTTGGGCATGATTGCCCGAGGAACTGGCAATGACGCCGTTTGCGATGACTTCTCGCGGTAGTGAAAGCATCTTGTTGAGAGCGCCGCGAATTTTGAATGCGCCGGTAATCTGCAGCGTTTCGGGTTTGAGATAGAGCTGACAACCTGCAGCCTTTTCGATCTTGTCCGCACGCAGCAACGGCGTGTGTCTGATATGGGGTGCCAATCGTTCGCGGGCTTCCCGAATGTCCTGAATAGTCGGATAATCTAGCATGATGCTACTCGCCTCAGTATGTTAGAGTTCGGGTTTTCCTGGCGGAAAGGATCGCGCTGAAGATTGATTTGTTGTTCAGCGTCGGACCGCAAGTTGACGGCGTGCCCGCCCGTGCTGGAGCCTTCCAGCCGCTTTGCCAATAGAGCGTACTGGAGGTCAGGACTCGAAGAATTCGAAGAAGGTCCCAACGCTTTTTTCTTTGGCATTGCTATAGATCTTCGATGCGGTTGTGTTGTCTTGGATTGCCATTCCCGTGGAATCGAAAATGGTCACCTCATCGTCGCGATCTCTTCCAGCTTTCGTTCCCAGCAATATCTCTCCGATTTCGCCGTGGATGCCGTCCCTGGTTATGATATGCCGGTCCAGCGGATGCCATGTCTCCCCCTTCTCGCTGCACTGCGCGATCGAGTCGACGACCACTTTGGCATTTCTGAATATCTCTGGATCCAGTTCCTGTTTGCCCCGTTGATCCGTGCCGATGGCGACGATATGCGTGCCGGGCCTTACCCAATCGGCTTCCACCAGCGAGCCTTTGCCCCGCGTCGTCGTAATCAGGATATCGGCCTGCTCGACCGCATCCTTCTTGGAGGGCGCAATGACCACGGGAATGCCGAACTCGCCTTCAATATCGGTTTTGTAACGGGAGAGCGTATCCGCGCTATTGTCCCATGCATGGATCTCTTCGATATCCATGACCTCCCGGATCGCGCGAATCTGCATTCTCGCCTGATTTCCGGTCCCGATCGACGTGATCCTTCGAGCGTCTTTCCTCGCCAGCACTTTGACGGAAACGGCACCGGCCGCGCCGGTTCGCAAACCCGTGATCAGGCTTCCGTCCATGACGCAAATCAGCGCCCCGCTTCTGGCATCGAACAACAGAATGGTCCCCATCCCGCTCGGTAGGCCAAATGCAGTCGGATTGTCGGTAAACCCTCCCGACGACGTTTTCATCGAAATGAGTTGATTGGCTTTGTAGTGGCTGAGCTTGAAGTCGATTTCGCTACCGGGCGACGGGAGATGCATTCCGATATAGTCGGGTTGCTCCACCTGATCGCTGTTGAAAGCTTTGTACGCCTCTTCGACAGCGCCAATCACGTCCCTCATACTAATCAATCTGCTTACTTCTTCTTTCTTGAGAAGCAGAGTTTTCACGAACTTTCTCCCATCATTGGTACGAAGGCAAAAACGTTAGACTGGGCCCGCAAACTCAAGCCCGGCCATCGATAAGGAAGCTCTTCATCTCCGGGTATTCCTCAATGCCTGAGTGCCTTCGCGCCCAGACCAGATTGCTTGATTCCGGCGATGGGGGCCACTTCGGTCGAGATCGCACCAGTGTTGAAGCCGATCATGCCGAATTTCGGCGCCTCGACCGCGCGACAGGAGCGTTTCACGCTCTCGGTGTAGAGATAGGCTGCAAGGTCAAACAGAGTTCCGCTCACAATCGCGATCGCCTCCAATCCACGCACTGACACAAACTGCCGAGACCTACCGATACATGCAGAGTGCTTTCAGATGAAAGGAGATGCCCTTCGGCGGGCTCCTCCTGACATCGCACGGACATGCCACGACCGAATGAGGTTAGTATCGACTTCTCCTGCCGAACGAGTCACCGAATTACGCTGCAGCAACAGCATGAAATTCCAAAATGCTGGGCGCGTTCAGCATTTCTTGACGCGCTGCAGAGCTGATTTATGCTGCGGTTTCTGTGCGGCCACCCGGCAGTCCGTCGAACTTTGATTTAATCCAAGGTGGCAAAGTTGCGTGGTCATCAGCCCGATGCTACTTGGATCAAGTCGTGGCACACGGGTTTCGTCCTGCCCGGCGCCCGCCAAATTTCGGGAGAAGATTTTGACTCCTGAGTGCAAATGAGTGAAAGATGCCGGGTCTGATGTGCAATCATGAGCTGATTGACGCTTGGCAGTAGCGTGGCCAAGGCCGTTCCACTGTCGACCGGGCGAAGGAGCTCAAGTTCAATGCCGAAGTCAGTTCGACTTAAATCATTCGAGTTGGTGGCTCGGGATATCAATGAGATTGATGTCGGCTCGCTCCATGCGTTATCCGTGGCGGTCGGATGGCCACACCGTCCCAAGGACTGGGATTGGCTCCGCCAGTTCGGTCGGGGTATCGCGGTAGTAGACAGCATCGGCCGGGTTTTCGGGAGCGCCATGTGGTTCCCCTACGGCCAAGACGTTGCGATGATCGGCCTGGTGATCACCACCCCGCGCTCGCAAGCTCAAGGTAATGCGCGTTGGCTCATGGAGCAGGTATTCGAAGAATGTCGCGGCAGAAATCTGTATCTCAATTCGACTCGCGCGGCACACAATCTGTATGTCTCGCTGGGTTTTGCAAACGAGGCGACGGTATGGATGCACCAAGGCACAGTTGCTTCCTCCCTGCCCCACTTGCCCGCGCCGAGCGGTGATCTGATCGAAGCCGGGATTGATGGACTCGGGCAGATCATCGAGCTTGATACCCAAGCGTTCGGTTGGAAGCGCGAGGAACTGTTCTCGGCACTAGTCCCGATTTCCACCATCCAAACCCTCAGCCGCGATGGGAAGATCGTTGGCTATTCTGTATGCCGGGAGTTCGGTCGCGGCCATGTGATCGGCCCTGTGGTAGCAAGCAATGACGATGACGCGCTTCAGCTGATTTTGGTCCATCTACGGAATCTGAAAGGGCAGTTCGCGCGCGTCGACACTCGGGACACAGGGCCATTGGCCAACTTTCTACGCGCGAGTGACTTTCAAGTAGCCGAGCGCGTGACGACTATGTCGCGGGGTCAACCCCTTTTGAACCGCAAGGCGGGCGAGCCTTGGGTTTATGGCTTGGCTGGCCACGCACTCGGGTGAATGGCGGCCCGTCCGCTTCTGACGGGCTAGATAGCTTGATCGGCTCATGCACCTAGGAAGCCTGTTTAGAGCGGCCTCGGCCTGCCAGCACTTGCGTCGCTCCCACTTCGACCTATCAAAGTTACTGCTTTCAAAGCGACTTAGGTGTTCCCTGCTGGGCCGTCTCGCCAACTGCCATCAGAGGCAGATCGCAGTACTCAACTCGGCTTCAAACACAACGCCGCGCCAGGGAACGGCTGCCTTCGGCAGCACCAGCCTAACTCAGGCCACGACTGATGCGAGACGAGGCTCCAGCGGAAGGATGTGCGGGATTTGGCGCGACCGAAGAGACTTCTGCTGAAGGACGAAGCATTCCGGCACATTCTGCCAAACGACTGCAACTATGCTTCGTCCATGCCGTACAGTTCACAGGAGCCAAGGACATGGATCGCTTCAGGCCAAAATACGTAACATTCGACTGCCATGGTACGTTGATCAACTTTCAGATGGCGGAAGCCGCTCGGGATCTGTTCGGTCATCTTCTGGATGGGCCGCGCATGAACGAATTCATCAAGAATTTCCAAGCGTATCGTATCGATGAGGTAATGCAGGACTGGAAGCCCTACGCGGACGTTGTTCACAACGCATTGGAGCGCACGTGCCGCCGCAATAAGGTTGAATTCCGGCCCGAAGACGCCGAAACCATTTACAACCGCGTACCGACATGGGGACCACATCCGGATGTGCCCGAAGGCCTGGCTAAGCTCGCTAAGGAAATCCCCCTTGTCATTCTGACAAATTCCATGGTGACCCAGATTCCGTCGAATGTGGCAAAGCTCGGCGCGCCGTTTCATGCTGTCTATACTGCCGAGGAGGCAGGTGCCTACAAGCCGCACCACAAGGCCTTTGAATATATGTTCGACATGCTGGGATGCGGACCGGAGGACATAACGCATGTGTCGTCGTCTTTCCGTCACGACCTCATGTCTGCCTATGATCTGGGTATCAAGAGCAAGGTTTGGGTCAACCGCGGCCATGAGCCGGCGAACCCGTATTATGAATACACCGAGATCCGCGATATTTCGCAGCTGCCCGGCGTCTTCGGACTCTGACTTGAATTAAGGCGATCGCGGTTCAGGAATCGAAAAGCCGCGCGAGGCAGTAACCTGTGCCAGAGTGCCTGCTCTGATCTAGTCAGACTAGATCAGAGCATCCAACTTTGCCGCACGAAAGGCACCATGAACGGCGAGGATTTTCGAATTGGGCGATCGTAGTGGTCTAGATGCTGATCGGAAGCTAGATCGGCCCAACAGCCCCGCGGCGGCTGCAGGCTTCCGTCACCTACCGCATGCTACAGCGTCTGCAGAGGCCTATTTTCGCGCCGCTGCCGCAATTCTCTCCATGCCGCCAGACCTGTCGGAACCCGACATTTCGGCGACACTTCTCAAGCGGCACTATGGATTGGAAGGATCGATCGCGGTCTTATCGTCCGAGATCGAACGCACTGCTGAGGTCTCTCTGCTGGACGGCCGCCGATTGATCCTAAAGACGTCGACACGACGAGAGGCAATCGACAGCTTCCGCTTCCAAAGCGGCGCTTTGGCGGCAATACAGAATAGCGCGGGATTTGCTGCACCCACACTGATCCGCACCAGTGACGGCGCATTGATGTTTGAGGGAGAGGGTATTAGCGGTTACCTGCAGACCCGAATTGAGGGCTTGTCCCTGCACAAGGAAACGCCCTCGCCTGACCTCCTCTCTCGTACTGGCAGCGCTCTCGGCCGGCTGGACTTAACACTCGGGCAAGTCAACCTACCCGCAGCCGACCGCCCAATTCTATGGCATGTCGGGTGCTGGCCACGGTTGATGGAACTAGAAGAATACTTACCATCTGGAAACGTAGCCGCAAGTGTTCGTAGGGCGATGGCGGAGTACATTCAGATCATCGAGCCGCAGATCCCGAACTTGGAGTGGCAGGTCACTCATAACGATCCTAGTCCGTTCAACACAATCGTTACCAGCGATGGCTTGGGTTTCATCGATTTCGGCGATGGATGCTGGAGCCCAAGGATCCAGGACTTGGCGATCGCGGCAAGTCACGTCGTGACGGATCCAACTCTTCCGTTGGGCGGAGCCGAGCATCTCATTGCGGGCTATGCCGCGGTCGTTCCACTTTCCGCTTTGGAAACAAGACTGCTGGTCGGACTCATGCGCGCACGTCAAAGCGCGCTGATACTGATAAATTACTGGCGCTCCCACCTCTTTCCGGCCGACTCGCAATACATCAAAAAGAATGTTGCTCGTGCTGAACGCGGGCTAACAATCCTGGCGCCTCTTTCTGCTGCATCAGGCGAGGCGGCAGTCCTCGCGGCAGTGTCACAACCTTCGCCGTAACTCTCAGAGAGGCAGCAAACATGTCCACAGACCTCATGCCCAATCGCTACAGACCAGGTGAGTTTAGCCTCCCAGCGCGCGAGGCCGAGCTGATTGCCCGTCGCGATGCAGTACTGGGAGCATCCTATCGACTTCAATATCGACGGCCCGTGCATTTTGTTCGCGGCGAAGGTATGTGGCTCTATGATCCGGACGGGCGAGCCTATCTGGATTTCTATAACAACGTTCCCTCCCTCGGCCATTGCCACCCCGAGGTGAACGCGGCGATGGCCGAGCAGGCTGCGCGAATTAGCGCCAACACGCGTTATCTCGAGCCAAGACTTGTCGACTATGCCGAGCGGTTGGTTGATGCATTTCCAGAGGAGCTCAACCGAGTAGTATTTACTTGCACCGGCAGTGAATCCAACGATCTGGCCCTACGCATCGCGCGCCTCGCGAGCGGCGGCGAGGGCGTGATTGTCTCCTCATATGCTTATCACGGCACGAGCGCGGCAGCGGCGGCCGTTTCGCCGAATTTGGGCGACGCGGTGAAGCTCAGCCCTTTCGTGCGCACGGTTTCTCTGCCCGGACCGGCAGGCATACCAGAATCGCAAGCCGCCGACTTTTTTGAGTCACAGGTTCGTTCAGCGATACTGGATCTGAACCGTCGCGGCATAGGAGTTGCCGCCCTGCTCATCGACAGCATCTTTTCAAGCGACGGGGTGTGGGTGGATCCTCCTGGATTTATTACGGGCGGAGTCGCAGCCGTGCGGGACGCGGGCGGCCTCATCATCGCCGACGAAGTTCAGCCGGGCTTTGGGCGAACTGGCATTCATATGTGGGGTTTCGAGCGGCACCGGATCGTTCCGGATCTTGTAACTCTGGGCAAGCCAATGGGCAACGGTTTTCCGATTGGCGCCGTCGTCGGTCGCAAAGCTCCAATGGAGCGGTTTGGTGCCACCGCTCGCTACTCGAATACCTTCGCCGGAAACACGGTCGGCATTGCAACGGCCGACGCTGTACTGACAATCTTGCAACGCGACCAAATCCCCCAACACGCCCTTGCTATGAGCGAGCAACTTAGAGCCGGACTGGAGGGCCTCGCAAAGAAGCATAGGGGAGTTCGCGCAATCCGGAATGCGGGGCTATTCTTTGGAATCGATATTGGGTCCGACGAGATTGCTATACCGGAGAAGCGTGCGATGGCTCTGGGGGTGGTCAATGCAATGCGGGATGACGGCGTGCTTATCAGCACGACAGGTGCCAATGAAGATACCCTCAAAGTGCGGCCTCCGCTCGTATGCCAAGCCGAACATGTCGATCTCTTCCTCGCAACTTTCGAGCGCGCAATTACCGCAGTTTGAGTGTCTTCTCTGATTGGGGTCGTTGAGGTCAAGGCGCTCCTGCACTTTTTTCTCGGTCGCTCCGCGGGTCACTCGCTTCTCTTCGCGGTCGGCGCTTAGGCCGCCGCATGATGGGGTCAGGAGAGCGAGACGTCTCAATCTGACTCACGACCTTGCGAACGTTTGGTTCGGCAGGCTCGAGACACTCAACGAGTTTGCCTCGCCCATCGTCCCCACGGAACGATCTGGGCACCGCCCTTCGGGCGAATGCTTTGTTCGTGTTCCCTGCTTGATCTGTCTCGGGTCACGCCGGCGGTGCAGCAGGTTCCTTTCCAAAGCGGAACTCGGTTGCGTCGACCCACATACGGTGCAGGATGACGGCCAGTTTGCGGGCCACTGCCACGCGGGCCCGCGCCATGCCGCGGCGCCTGGCGATGTTCAATCCCCACGCCCTGAGGCTCGACCATTTCTTCGAGCGCACGAGCAACGAATGCGCTGCCTCGTAGAGGGGGCCAGAACAAGAACTGCTCCCCCAGACACGCTAACGTGGAACGGAGCGTGAACTGAGTTTGCTTGTATCTCTCGGTTTCCAGGGCGTGGTGCCTGATCCCTGTGTATAGCAATGGCAGCACGACAGCTGCGGTTTCCACATCCACACGGCTCGGCAATATTGACCGGCGGTTAGTGTCGTGTGCGGAGTTGGACAATGGACAGACGCAAGATTCTCACCGGCTCAGGATTGTTGCGCCACGTCTCTTCCCGAACGGTTCGACGTTGCAGATCGGCGGTATGGCCGGCAACGGATTCGCGGCCTACAGAGGATTCGACGACAAGGTAAAACAATCACTATCTGAAGACCTTCGGCTCCGCGATGCTCATTGCCATGATCGCAATGAGTTCGATATGGCGCTGCCTGAAAGCACCACGCTTTCGACACAGGACACCGCTTCCGATGCCGCACGGCGGAACTTAAGCATTTTTATACCACCTCTACCCCTCTAATCAGCCACACCTGTTTTTCGCTACCGCCCTGAGCGTTTGAACCAGCGCTTCGGCAGCAGGAGACAGTCCTGCTTGCGCCCTAGTCGAAATTCCAATCGGGCGATGCGTTGTAGGCAACGCAATCGGCAAGGAAACGATCCCGTATCGCTCCTCTGCCACAGCTAGCTCAGCGGGCCAAACCGCGAGGTAATCGGTCGCCAGAAGCAAAGCTCTATTTGCCAGTATCGATACAGATTCGACGCTGCAGCGGGGCGGCTCGACACCCTCCCTACGGAACGCTTCATCCAGCTGGCGTCGCAAAGTCGTCTCCTCGCGCGGCATGATCCACGACCATTGAACCAGTTCACGCAGGCTGAGACTCGCCCGGCCAATGAGCGGATGCCCTTCACGCACGACAACCTGCGCGTTATCGTCGGTCAGGATTTCCTGCAATATTCCCGTTCGCTCGCGATACTCGGGCAGACGACCGATCACGAAATCCAATTCGCCGATACGCAGCAACGGCATGAGCGTATCGTTCGTGCCTTCGACGATCTTGACTTTGATATTTGGTCTGGCTTCAAGCACCTTGGTGATTGCCAAAGGGAGAAGGCTGACGGTCGCCGAGAGAAGCGTGCCGATTGCAACCCTGCCACCAAGCCCATCACGGAGGTCCGCGAGGTCGCGACCCGCATGTCGAAGTTGCGAAATCACGATGCGGGCATGGGAGGCGAGATTTTCCCCGTAGGACGTCGGTACGGTTCCTCGGTTTGTGCGCTTGAATAGCGCCACACCAATAAGAACCTCGACTTCCTGCAGCGCCTTTGTCACCGCCGACTGGGTCATATTCAGCCTTTGAGCGGCACGCACCAGGTTTCCCTCTTGGGCAATAGCATCCACAAGTCGAAGATGACGAATTGTTAGTCTGCCCTCAAGTGATTGCAATAACTTCTCCTCCGCGTCATGGCTGCGTTGGCTTGGAACCTACCTTCATCATGCGACAACTGCTGGAATAGCTGAACGCCAGCAAGAACAGCTTTCGCGACGATTCCCGTTCCCACTATCTTTGGATGACGGGCAATTTCCAATCCCGCGAGTTCATCAGCAGCAGCGCCGAAGTTTCTCGAGACCTTCGAGCGAAGACTCTCTCACGGTCGTTGTCCCTCAGGTCACAGCCTTGCGAGCCTTGTGCCGGGGATCGTCCCAGACGCGACCCTGCATGATCGTCTTCAGTCGCGCGACGGATTCCCAAATGTCCTCATAGCCGATATAAAGCGCTGCGAAGCCGAAGCGCATGATGTCGGGCGCGCGGAAATCACCGATGACGCCCGCATCGATCAGAGCCTGCATGATCGCATAGCCCTCGCTGTGGACAAGTGACACCTGGCTTCCCCGCTCTGCACTGTTTCGCGGGCTCGCCAGCCCGAAGCCGAATTCGGCCAATTCCTGATCCACCAGACGGATGAAGAGATCGCCCAAGGCCCGGCTCTTCGTCCGCACGACCTCCATGTCCACGTCATCGAACACGCCCACTGCCTCTTCCAGGGCCAGGAGCGAGAGCTGCGGAGCCGTGCCTATGAGCATGCGGTCAATACCGCCATGAGGTTCGAATTCGTGCGTGAATTCAAATGGTCGCGCATGGCCGTGCCAGCCTGAGATCGGATTGCGGACATCGGAAAGATGGCGACGTGCGACAAACACATAAGCCGGGGCACCCGGTCCGCCATTGAGATATTTGTAACCGCACCCCACTGCGAAATCGACCTGGCAGGCGTTGAGACGGACGGGGAGAGCACCGGTACTATGGCACAGGTCCCAGATTGCCAGCGCGCCCACATTGTGTGCTTCAGCCGTGATGCGGGCCATGTCATAGACCCGACCCGACTTATAGTTCACCTCCGTCAGTTGCACGATCGCGAGGCGTTCGCCCAGCTCCGTTATAGTCGGGATGATTTCGTCCGGTTCCACCGCGAGAACTTCCAGCCCGAGGAGGTTTCCGGTCTCGCTTGCGACATAGACATCGGTCGGGAAATTCCCGCGCTCGACCAGTAAGACGGTGCGGTCCGGCCTCAGGCGTGAGGCGGCCACCAGGACCTTGAACAAATTGACAGATGTCGAGTCGCAAACGATCACTTCATCGCTATCAGCTCCGATGAGACGGGCGATCTTGGCGCCCGTGCGTTGGGGCGCGGGGTACCACCCGGCATCGTTCCAGGACCGGATGAGGCCATTGCCCCATTCATTGACGATGGCCCGCTGCATCCGCTCAACAACCGCTTTGGGCAGAGCACCAAGCGAATTGCCATCGAGATAGACCTCTCCATCAGGAAGCGCGAAACGGGATTTGCATCCGGCGAGCGGATCCTTCTCGTCAAGCGCGATGCAGTCTGCTCGTGAGAGCAAATCTTGAGTAATCTGGATCATGTCCATTCCTTATTCTAAAACCGTGTTCTGATGGCCCAGAGTTCGGGAAAGAAGCGCAGCGACGTTACGTGCTGGAGCCAACCAACACCTGCCGACCCGCCAGTGCCGGGCTTGAAGCCGATGATGCGTTGCACCGAGACGAAATGGCGCCAGCGGTAAAGAGAGATCGCCTCGTCGAGACCGACCAATGCTTCTCCTAGGCGGTAGAGCAAGTTGGTGGCGCTCGGGTCGCGATAGACTTCGAACCATGCCGCCTCCACCGAAGCATTGGGCTGATAGTCGGCGGCCCAATCACGGTCGAGCGCATCGCCGCCTATGGCATGACCATGCCGGTGGAGCAGGGCAATCGCATCGTCATAGAGGCTGGGGCTTTCCAGCGCTTTTTCCATGGCCGGCCAGACATGTGGCACGTTGCGGTGAGCTGCGGCCAGACGTCGGCTCTTATTGCCCAGAATGAACTCGACGTGGCGGTACATGAAGGACAACTGCCCCGATGCCGTTCCAAGATAGTCACGAAACTGATTGAAGCCTTCGGGCGTAATTGTTGAAAGCACGTCCCAGGAACCGGTGATGTAATTGACGAAGGCCTTGGCCCGATCCAGCATCACCAGAGCGTTTTCGATCTTGCCGTCCCGAATCTGGAGTTGTGCGTTGGCCAGCTCGAAGTGCAGGCCCTTGAACAGTATCTCCTTCACCTGTCCCATGACGAAGAAGCACATTTCGTCATAGCCTTCGCTACGCGGATGCTGCAGCGACAGCAATAGATCGATGCTCTGGTAGTCGATATACGGATTGCTTTTGCCGTCGAAATCGACGAGGGGCGTGCCGCCCGTGTTCTGAACGGTTTCGGCGCGGCTTGTCGCCGTCGTCATCGGCATCGGCCTCGCGTGGTGACTAGGATTGACCCCAGCCGGATCGACGATTTCCGGAAAATAGGCCTTGTAATCGGGCATTAGATGGTTCCCTTGTTTATTAGTGTGTGGACTTTCGCACCCAGTGCCGTTCCGGGATCGGCGAGGTCGAGAATGACGTCGAAGTGGTTGCGCTTCGACACTTCAAGCGACTGGCAACGTGTTCCCGCCGCCACCAGATGTGCGGCGAAGGCCTGGCTTTGCTTTTTGGCCTGACTAGTCTCAATTTCGCCCCAGGCGATCAGCGACGGCGGAAAGCTTTCAATCTCCTCGAGCAGGGGACTGTTTTCCCTGATCGTCCGTGATGAAAGCTTTAGGGGCCGATCTATGCTGGTTCCGGTCAGAGGGCCAAGATCGTATATGCCGGAGACCAGAACGGCGCCGCGGATCGAGCGGCGCTTCAATGCAACCATGGCAGCCAGATGCGCTCCTGCGGAGCTCCCTGACACAAATATACGGTTTGGGTCGATACCGACGACCGATGCGAAGGTGGTTAACCAATCAATCGCCTCCACACATTCACTGACAATCTCGTCAAGCGTAGCGTTCGGCGCGAGTGTATAATTGATGGCAGCAAGGGCTATTCCGTTCGCGAGGCAATAAGGAGCCGCGAATGCGGAATCATCTTTCGACAGCTCCTGCCAATATCCACCATGGATGAAAACCAGCAAAGCCGGTTTTCCGGAAGCGACTTCAGGCAGGAATACATCCAATGTCTGCGTCGACTTCGACCCGTATCGATATGACGCCGGCGGGTGAGCGGCATGCGCCGCTACGCTCAGGCGACGGTAGTCATCGATGAACGGTGCATATTCTCCACCGATGCAGGAACTCGGGGAATATTCCCGCTCCCGTTCCTCAAGGGACATCGTCTCCCAACCCAATGACATGTTTCTCGTTCCAGTTACGGTTGATGGCCAGATTATCCGCAGTTTGTCGCGGTTCGAAAATGAAAAACAAGACGCCTTGGTATTCCTTTACAGAATACTCAGGAGGAAGCTCAGTAAGAATCTGCCTTTGTGCGTTTAAGAAAAAGCCACGTCAAGCGCTCGCCGCGCTCCTGACATTCCCACTGCTCATATCAACGGGCTATCAATTCAATTGTACCACTAGAAGCCATCCTCGATTGTATCGCCGGTAACGAGGGGTGCTGCGAGTTCAAGGGGATCCGCGGCAATAACAGTAGAACGCAACAGTTCACACAACGGAGATACAATATGTCCAGGATGTTTTTGGCCAAGACGCTAGCTGGTATGCTGCTGGCAACAGCAGGTACGTTTCAGTTCGCGCATGCGCAGACGGTGGCGGTGACGCAATTTGTCGAGCATCCGGAACTCGACAAGGTACGCCAGGGCGCGTTGGATGCGCTGAAGGACGCCGGCTATGCGTCGGCCAAGGTGGTGTTTGAAAGCGCTCAGGCTGACATCGCCACCGCCTCGCAGATCGCGAGCCGCTTCAACAGCCTCAATCCCGCGGTTATCATCGCGATCGCGACGCCGTCGGCCCAGATGGTCGTCAATACTGGAACGTCCCTTCCCGTCGTATTCGGCGCAGTCTCGGATCCGGTTGCGGCCGGATTGGTCAAGAACCTCGAACACCCAGGCGCCAATGTGACGGGAACTTCCGCCCGTCCGGACGTTGGCCCGCAACTCGATCAGATTGCGGCACTGACCCCCAAGGTGAAGCGCATCGGCGTGCTGTTCAATCCCGCCGAGGTCAATTCGAAGGTCCTCGTCGAGGACTTTGCGAAACAAGGCGCGGCACGAGGCTTCGAAGTGCGCACCGAGGCGGTAACCTCGTCGGCCGAAGTCCTGAGCGCTACGGCCAACCTGGTCGATCGCGTCGATGCCATCTATGTTCCGACCGATAGCACCGTGGTGTCCGGACTTGAAGCTGCCGTGGCGCAGGCGATCGAAAAGAAGCTGCCCCTCTACACGGCGGACACAAACGGAATAAACCGGGGTGCACTCGCCGCCATCGGCTACGACTACTATGAAGTCGGCCGCGACACCGGCACGATCGCAGCCCGGATCCTTGCAGGTGAAATGCCCGGCGACATCGCGGTCGTCCCCGCCACCAAATCCAGCCAACTATTCAACGCAGCAACGGCCAAGGCCATCGGCATCACCATCCCACAAAACCTGTTGGATCAGGCATCGGCTGTCATCGAATAAGTTGGCAGCCTAGAAAAGGGGAAAGGTCCAATGGGCTACTCAGCATTCATGACGTCGCTCGAACTCGGCTTTATCTACGGGTTCGTTGCGCTCGGTGTTTTCATTTCCTTCCGCGTGCTGGATTTTCCGGACCTGACCGCCGATGGCAGTTTCCCGGCCGGCGCGGCGGTGGCGGCATCTCTGATCGTCAACGGTCACAATCCGTTTCTCGCAACCGCTGCCGCAGTCCTCGTCGGAGCGCTATGCGGAATCGTTACCGCAGCGTTGAACCGCAAGTTCAAGATCCTGCATCTGCTTGCCGGCATCCTGACCATGATCGCAATGTTCTCCATCAACCTGCGCATCATGGGACAGCCAAATACGCCGCTGCTCGGCGGCGATACGGTGCTGACGCCGCTTCGTGGCCTGGGGCTGGAGCTTTCCCAGCTCAAGGTTTTGTTTGCAGGTGCGGTTGTGTTGGTCTTCGGCGGGCTGCTCTCCTGGTTCCTTCTCTCCAATGCCGGCCTGGCCATGCGCGCCACGGGAGCCAATCCTCGCATGGCCCGCGCCAACGGCATTGACGTCGATTACAATATCTACCTGGGCCTGGCGCTGTCGAACGGCCTGATCGCGCTTGGGGGTGCCCTGTTTGCCCAGCTTGCCGGTTTCGCAGACGTACAGATGGGCGCCGGAACGATCCTGATCGGGTTGGCCGCAGTCATCCTTGGCGAAGCGCTGTTCCGCATGAGAGCGCTTGTGATCGTCGTATTCGCCTGCATCGTCGGGTCGCTCGCCTACCGTCTGGCGATCGGCGTTGCGCTGAACTCGCAGTCGCTCGGCCTGCAGTCGTCAGACCTGCGTCTGGTTACGGCCGTTCTGGTTGCAGTCGCGTTCATTGTCTCGACCGCGCGCCGTAATTCAAGCTGGGTCCCATGGCGCAGAACAGTCCGTAAGGCTGGCCAGGAAGGAGCCCGCTCATGATCGACGTCCAAGACATCTCGGTGATCTTCGGTGAAGGCACACCGCTTCAGGCAACGGCACTCCGCAATCTCTCAGTATCGATCGACGAAGGCGAGTTTGTCACCGTCATCGGTTCGAATGGCGCCGGCAAGTCAACGCTGCTCAATGCCATCGCCGGCGAGGTCCGGGTGACGTCAGGCGCTGTCCGCGTGGATGGCGATGTTGTCACAGGCCAGCCGACTTTCAGGCGGGCCAACCGTATCGCGCGCGTGTTTCAGGACCCGATGGCCGGAACATGCGAAGCGCTCACCGTCGAGGAGAACATGGCCCTGGCATCCCGTCGCGGGACGCGTCGAGATTTTCTAAAGGCGTTGTCTGAGCCGGTCCGGGAGCGATTTCGCGATCGGCTCGCAACCCTCGGTATCGGTCTGGAAAAACGGCTCGGCGACTCGATGGGGCTGTTGTCAGGCGGCCAAAGGCAGGCGGTGAGCCTTCTGATGGCAACCTTGACGCCCAGCCGCATACTGCTCCTGGATGAACACACCGCCGCGCTCGATCCGCACGCGAGCGAACTGGTCCTGAGGCTGACGGACCGCTTTGTCGGTGAACTGGGCCTGACGAGCCTTATGGTGACACACAGCATGCGTCACGCGATCGAGTACGGCAACCGTCTCATCATGATGCACCAGGGCCAGTTGGTTTTCGATGTCCGTGGAGATGAAAAGGCGAGGCTCACCGTAGCCGAAGTCCTCGACATGTTCAGCAATCTCAAAGGATCCGCCGTCGAAAGCGACCGGATGTTGCTGGGCTAGTGCCGCGGCTTCGGATCCACAAAATGTAAGGTGTTTGATGACCCAGTATCCTGACCTTCAGCTCTATATCGATGGTTCATGGAGAACGTCGCCCGAAAGCCTGCCGGTGATCAATCCGGCCGACGAAACGGTAATTGGCCGTGTTCCGGTGGCATCGCGCGCTGATCTTGATGATGCACTTGCCGCTGCTGCCCGGGGCTTTGCTGTCTGGCGAAACTATTCGCCGCGCAAGCGTGGTGAAATCATCCTCAAGGCTGCTCAGCTCATGCGCGAACGGTTGGATGAAATTGCCTTTTCCATCACGCTTGAGCACGGCAAGCCTCTTGATCAGGCCCGTCTTGAAGTCGTACGGGGGTGTGAGTTCTTCGAGTGGGACGCGGCCGAAGGCCAGCGAGACTATGGCCGCGTGATCCCCAGCGAACCGGGCATATCCTATACAGTCGTCCATCAGCCAATCGGGACCGTCGCGGCCTTCTCACCGTGGAATTTCCCGATGAGCCAGCCGTCGCGCAAGATCGCCGGGGCTCTGGCAGCAGGATGCTCGATCATCATCAAAGCCGCTGAGGAAACACCGGCAGGCGCGTTGCACATCGCTCGCGCGTTTCACGACGCCGGTCTGCCGCGGGGTGTACTCAATCTGGTGTTCGGCATTCCGTCCGACATTTCCTCCTACCTCATCCCCCACGACCAGATCCGGCTGGTGGCTTTCACCGGCTCGACTGCGGTCGGTAAGCATCTGACGGGAATCGCCGCTCAGCATATGAAACCGGTCCTCATGGAGCTCGGTGGCCATGCACCGGTCATCGTCTGTGACGACGTGAACCCGCATGAGGCTGCGATAATCTCGGCCATCCGCAAGGCCCGGAACGGCGGCCAGGTCTGCACCTCCCCGACGCGGTTCTTCGTCCATGAGCGGCTGTTTGAGGACTTCGCGCGGACCTTCACCGAAACGGCTGCGCGGGTAAAAGTTGGTAATGGCCTGGACCCGAAGACCGAAATGGGCCCGCTGGCGAATAGCCGCCGTATCGACGCGATGGAAGCTCTCGTGGCGGACGCCCGGCAGAAGGGCGCCAGGGTGCTGGCGGGCGGAGAACGGGTCAGTGGCAAGGGTTACTTCTTCCCCGTGACCGTCCTTGCCGAGGTGCCGGAAGATGCGCGTATCATGTCTGAAGAACCCTTCGGGCCGCTCGCCGTTATCAACCCGGTGAGTTCGCTCGACGAGGCGATCGAGAAAGCGAACAGCCTCCCATTTGGTCTAGCGGCATATGCCTTCACCCATTCGGCGGACAACGTCGCCCGCCTGGTCAATGAGGTGGAGGCAGGGAACCTCTCGATCAACACGCTTGAAGCGTCCGTCGCGGAGACACCGTTCGGAGGTGTCAAATCAAGCGGCTATGGTCGCGAGGGTGGAGCTGAAGGGCTCAGTCACTACACCATCATCAAAAACGTATCACACCGAACAGGCCATCTTGGGGCGGTAGCACCGCAGGGCGAGGAATGATGAGGTACTCAAAAAAGGATGCGAAAGCCTATGCTCGTGCCAATTTCAAGGGCATTTGGGCGGCGGCGCTTACCCCTTTCACACCTGAGCTGGCAATCGATGAAGACGGCCTTCATAAAAATATGGCGCACTGGATGGACGATCTGGGGATCGACGGCGTCTTCGTGGCCGGCAAGCAGGGCGAATTCTTTTCCATGTCGATTGAGGAAAGGAAACGCGTCTTCGAGGTGGCGGTGCAAGCTGCCGCCGGCCGAGGTGGAACGATCATGTCCTGCTCCGACCAGAACATGGACGTCGTGATCGACCTTGCCCAGCATGCTCAGCGCGTGGGCGCCGACTATATTGTTGTGCACGCTCCCCTGCTGCATTTCTTCAAGGCCCAGGACGACACCCTCTACGACTACTATCGGTATATCGCCGAGAAGGTCGATATCGGCATCGCGCTCTGGAGCCATCCGGACAGCGGCTATCTGATGAGCCCGGAGCTTTGCAATCGGCTTGCCGATATCGAAAATATCGTAGCCATTAAATACAGCGTGCCACGTCCCATGTACACGAAGCTCTCCCAATTGGCCGGAGATCGCATTCTTGTGAGCACAGCCTCAGAGGAGGAGTGGCTCGACAACATCGTCGAGCTCAACTGGCAGCTCTACTTGTGCTCATCCCCGCCCTGCCTGCTGCAGACGAAAATCGACAGGCGGATGCGCGAGTATACGGACCTCGCTTTTGCGGGCGACTTCAACGCTGCACGGCTGGTGCGAGATTCGCTTGAGCCTGTTCGCGAGGCTCTGCGACGCACTCGTCCTGCCGAGAAGCCTCATGCACATCAGAAGTATTGGCAAGAATTGCTGGGCCAGGTCGGCGGCGCTGTCCGCCGTCCACTGCTCGAGCTAACAGAATCCGAAAAGCAGGCGATCCGGCAAGCTTTCGTGGAATGCGGTTTGAAACTTTAAGACATCAACGCGAGCACCGGATGATCCGGTCGGGAGGTACTAATGACGAAGCTGGGACGCCTTCAGGCATTCAACTTCAATGCATGGATCGAGGAAAACAAGCATTTGCTTAAGCCACCGGTCGGCAATCAGCAGATCTGGAAGGATGCCGATCTGATGGTGACGGTGGTCGGCGGACCAAACAAGCGTACGGATTACCATGACGATCCGGTGGAAGAATTCTTCTACCAGCTCAAGGGCGACATGGTGCTCAAGGTCGTGGACAATGGCGAGCATTATGACGTGACGATCCGGGAGGGGGAGATCTTCCTGCTGCCGCCGCATGTTCGTCACTCGCCGCAGCGACCGCAAGAAGGATCGATCGGCCTCGTCGTAGAACCCAAGCGCCCGGAAGGATGGCTTGATGCCTTCGAATGGTACTGCTTCGAATGCAAGGGACTGGTGCATCGCGCCGAGCTCGATCTTGTCAGCATCGTCGATGACCTGCCGCCGCTCTACAAGGCCTTCTACGGCAACGAAGAGGCTCGCACATGCCCGCACTGCGGAACGCTGCATCCAGGCAAAGAGCCGCCTGAGGGCTGGGTCTGCCTGTAATACCGAACGCCCGACTTGCCGGCCGGGCACTTCGATAAATCGTCGGCACCCCCCGAGTGCATTCAGGCGGTAGGTTTTTTGCCCAGCACCTTGTGAAGGATTATTATGGCGTATAACCACAATCCACTGCGCGTTGGCTTTATCGGCTGGGGCGCGATCAACCGCCGCGTGGCCAGCTTGCTAGCCGAGCGCCAGCGCGAGAAGGTCTCCTTCGTAGCGGTCTGTTTACGTGATCTTGCCGAGGCGGTCGACCTACCTGGCGATGCAGAGGTTATCACGGAGCCCTCGTCTCTGGCTGAGCTCGAACTTGATATCGTGATCGAAGCCGCCGGTCGTGCGGCCGTGGCTGAATGGGGTGAGGCCGCCCTGTCCAATGCCGGAGCATTGGCCGTCGCTTCCGCGAGCGCTTTCTGCGATGATGATCTGCTGGAACTGTTCCTTCGGACGGCGAATGAACATGGTAGCCAACTCCTGATCCCTTCTGGAGCGCTGGCTGGCATCGATGCCATTGCCGCTGCCTCTGCGCTATCGCTTGAAGAGGTGCTGCATCGGATCGTTAAGCCACCGCACGCCTGGTCGGGAACGGCCGCCGAGACGATGTTGGATCTCGCTGCCATAACGAAGGCCGAGACTTTCTTCCGAGGCCAGGCGCGAGAGGCCGCCTCGGAGTTTCCTCAAAACGCCAATGTTGCGGTGATATCTGCATTGGCAGGAATTGGTCTCGACAGGACACGTGTCGAGCTAGTCGCCGACCCCTCTGCAAAAGGGAACCGGCACGAACTCATCGTCCGCGGCGAGTTTGGAAATCTCAACATTTCAATCGAGAATCGCCCACTTGCAAGCAATCCGAAGTCGTCCGATATGGCGGCGCTCTCTCTCGTCAGGTTGGTCGAAAACAGGATCCTTGCCTTCGTCAGGTGATGTTGCCACGACGCAGGGAATTAAGCGTCGACAGGCTCATCTTTGAGGACCGAGAACCTTCAGGGCGGTTTCGGCTTCATGGTCTATCTGGCGACCAGTTTTGCGGCGGCAACCGTGCTCTGGTTTGGTGTAGAGAGGACTTTCCTCCTTCTTCGGGATCGCCTTCTCTCCCCGAGAACATGAATAAACTGCCAGCTTCAGGCCGCCCCGAAGCTGGCAAACTCAAATCTCAGGCGGCGCGGAGAAACTGCCGGGGAAGCCGCAGGGGCCTGAACCCTTCCGGCATTTGCTGCTCGGTGTCCCAGGAATAGATGCCGGTGAGATTGATGTGCTCCCAACTGAGCGGCGAGACATGCTTGAGCAGGTCGTCGGGAACAATCCGCCCCTGTTGGCGCAAGTGGGCCGTGGTGCGGCTCAGATAGACAGTGTTCCAGTGCACGATCGCGCTCACGACCAGATTGAGGCCGGATGCCCGGAATGCCTGGCTATCGAAAGACCGGTCCCGGATTTCACCGCGCTCGTGGAAGAACACGGCGCGCTTGAGCTTGTGCGCCGCCTCGCCCTTGTTGAGACCGGCCTGACACCGCCGGCGCAGCGCCGGGCTGGAATACCATTCGATCATGAACAGGGTTCGCTCGATGCGGCCGAGTTCCCGCAGAGCTTTCGCCAATTCGCTCGATTTTGATGACGCGGAGAACTTCTTGAGGATTGTTGACGGCGCGACGGCGCGTGTTGTGATCGAGGCGGCCAGACGCAACAGGTCGTCCCAATGCTCCAGAATGAGAGCAGTGTTGATCGGTGCGCCAATGTGCTGGGCCAGCGCCGAGTAAGTGTCGGCTTTCTCGAAGGTGTGGAACTTCCGGTCCTTGATGTTGCGCAGTCGTGGAGCGAAACGCTTGCCAATCAGGGCGAACAGCGCGAAGACATGATCGCTGGCGCCGCCAGTATCGGTGAACAATTCCTCGATTTCGAGGATTGTGTCGTGGTCGAACAGGCCGTCGAGGACATAGACGGCCTCGCTTTCGGTCGGGCTGATGGGGAGAATGCTGAAGTAGCCATATTGGTCGGAGAGCCCACTATAGAATTTCGTGCCTGGATCGCTGCCATAATGCAGATTGACGTCGCCGCGCCGAGCGGCGCGGTCGCTGGCCCGGAAAAACTGTCCATCGGATGACGCGGTCGTTCCATCGCCCCATAGCTGCGAATGGGGATGGCGCGTGTGAGCGTCGGTCACGCAGGCTTGCGCGGCCTTGTAGGTCTCGGATCGGGCATGGAAGGTGCGCATCCAGCCGATCTGGTGAGCGCTGATCCCCTTCGACGCTCCCGCCATGCGTTTCGGGCCAAGGTTCGTGGCATCCGCGCGTACGCCGGCAAGCATGGCGGATATGTTTTGCGGCGCATCTCCCGTCCGGACATGCGTGAACTGGTCGGCAAATCCGGTCCACTCATGCACCTCCCGAAGAAGGTCGGGAACTTCGACCAGGGGATACATTTCGCTGATTTCGGCATTCAGATCCTCGGCCGCGGCGGGAACGTCACCGGCTCGCGGTGCGGCGATGAGGGTTCCGGCCTCCAGCCTGACACCTTCAAGCCTTCCACCGCGGGCGCGGTAGGCAAGGCGCTTGAGATTGAAGTCCATCATTTGCCCAACTTCGGTCAGCCAGGCCGCGCCGTCACCCTGCACGCCGAGACCGAGCTTGCCTTCTTCCTTCAAGGCGACGAAGGCAGGCCTTGGCATGAGATGCTCATCAATCAGCCGGAATGCGCGGCTGCCGTCAACCCAAATGTCGCCCGATCGCAGCCGCTCGCGCAAATGCGCAAGGGTCGCGATCTCATAAAGCCGCCGATCCGGCTTTCCCTTCTCGAATATCAGTTTCCGCTCAGTCGGTGCCAGATGGCCGACCGGCACGCGATCGGGCAGTACGCGCCGCCCTTCCGTATAGAGCGTTCTCAGGCTTGCTATTGCAGCGAGCAAGGGATCGTGCCGGCGTCGCGAGTGGAAAGTGAACGCCTGAAGGAAGGCTCCCGCATATTTGCGGACGTTCCCATGTTGCTCGGCCGCCAGCGCCAAAGGCGAGACATCGTTGCTCTCCACAATGGCTTCGAGTCCGGGCTTGATCTGCAGTAGCCGATGCCAGCCGACTTGCCGGTCCAGCGTCTCGATCACATCTTCATTGGCGTCGTTCGCGGCCTGCAGGGCCAGAATCGTGTCGAGGAACAACCGCAACGCCCGGGACGTCTCTATTCGGCTGTTCATGTGGCGCTGCTTTTTCCGGTTGTTGACCTGGGAAAACAGCCGGCCGATCAACTTGATGAACATTGTCACCGCATCGTCGGTGAGCTTCTGGCTAAGCTTGATGACCTGCACCACGATCGTCGCGCGCCGGCGGCTGGCATTGAAGTCGTTGGCGAGCCAGGCTGGTGTTGCATCGCCTTCCCGGATCATCTGGTCCCACCGCCCCGAAGGGATACGGGCCTGCAAGCGAGGATCGATGCCAAGCGTGCGCAGAAATGCGATACGTTCGGTCAATCCGACCAGGTTCATCGCTCCAGGAGCGTCCGGAGCTGATCGCAGCCAGTGAAAGCGCGTCTGGCCAATTGCCGGATCGACGGTCAGCAATCCGTCGAGGGTTGCCAGCGTCTCCGGGGCAAGGCCGGAGATCAGAGTGGTTTCGGCACGGCGGCGGGCGAGGGCGCGCCCTGCAATACCGATCTTTTCGATAGAACGCTGGGAAGGGAGTAATGCGCGCCGCTCTCGGAAGGCACCAATAACAGCCGTGGCAATCGGCAGTCCCTTGTCACCGGAGGCGGCCGCATCGGTGGCTTCCAGTAGGGCCGCACGACGATCATCCCTGTTCGCAACGTGCAGACCGAGATAATCCGTCAGAAATCGGCTATGGTCAAAGCGGGTCTGTTTCCGATGGGCATAGATAGAATAGTGGTGCGGTTCAATACCAAGCTGGTCCGCGACATAATCGATGATCGCTGACGGCGGAAGTTCATCTTCGCCGAGGAGCCGGCCGGTTTGTCGCATGACGCCGAGCTGGATGGCAAAGCCAAGCTTGTTGTGGGGACGCCGGCGCAGTTCGCACTCGAGGCGATCGGCTGCATCGAGTGCATAATGTTGGATGAGGCACTCTTCATCCGTGACGAGGCCAAGAAGATTTTGCGCCTCGCCGGCATTGATCAGTTTCCGTCGCCCCACTCACATGCTCCTTTTTACACCCGCGTTCCCTGCGACTACTGACATCGACTTCGAAAACCGCGGCAGAGCCGGGCTTTTCCTGTCCGAAAACGAGCGATTGCGTACAGGGCCAAAACGACCTGTCCACAAATTATCTTGACATGCTTTCGAACGGGAAAGATATTTCGGACAGCCTATTCGGACGAAATTCGACCTATGCCACGCACCTTTGCCTATGTCCGCGTCTCCACGACCGGGCAGACCACAGAGAACCAGATTCAGGAAATCGAAGCCGCCGGCTTCCAGGTCGAGCCGCGCAGGATCGTCACCGAGACCGTTTCCGGCAGTACCGCCATCGCACAGCGCCGCGGCTTTTCCCGGCTTATGGACAAGCTGGAGTCTGGGGACATTCTGATCGTGACCAAACTCGACAGGCTCGGTCGCGACGCGATCGACGTCAGCACCACAGTCAGGACGCTTACCGAAATGGGCGTGCGGGTCTATTGCCTTGCACTCGGTGGCGCCGATCTCACCAGCTCGGCCGGCACGATGACTATGAACGTGCTCAATGCCGTTGCACAGTTCGAACGCGACTTGCTGATCGAGCGGACGCAATCGGGTCTCAAGCGTGCCAAGTCGGAAGGAAAAGCCCTCGGCCGCCCATCGATGCTCAGCGACAAACAGAAGCAGGATGTCCGCGACGATCTCGCGACAGGGATGAGCATTTCGGCGATCGCCCGGAAATTCGTGACCAGCCGACAAACCATTATGAGGGTTCGCGACGAAGGTTCACGGTCCGTTCGGACTTAGCGTGTCTGGCCTTTATCAACCAAAGACAGCAAGAAGCTTGATGCTCAAGGGTTACCGTGCGATTCTTCGGGTATGAACCGAAGGAGATGAGAATGTCGGAGATGCTTGCGGCCCTTACCAACATTCGGACCGCGGAAGATATGGTCGTGGCCTTTCGCGATGAGGAGCAGTGCCGGAGATTGCTGGAAAGCATGGTGTGGCCGGCCGGAAGGGTTTGCCCTGCCTGTGGTTACAAGCGCTCGATCGCAATCGCCGGGCGCGATATCGGCAAGCGGCGTGCGCGTCCGGGTCTTTATCAATGTTCCAACGGCGATTGTCGCTTCCAGTTTACGGTGACGACACATACGCCGCTGCATTCCACAAAGCTTCCTCTGAGCGTCTGGCTGAAGGGCATGTGGCTGATGCTGCAGTCGGACAAAGGTTTGTCCTCGGTGCGCTTGGCCGAGGCTCTGGACGTGAGCCAACCGACGGCCTGGCGGATGGGACACGCGCTGCGTCTCATGGCGGCGCGCGAACACATGCTCGATGGCACGGTGGAGATCGACCATTTTTATCTCGGTGGGCGAGCAAGAATAAATCCGGACGATCCACCACCTGGACGAGGCCGAAAAGGTCTACCGAATACCCAGAAGACGCCGGTCATGGTGATCGTGCAGCGGCCAGATGACGTCACACCCGGCACTCCGGCTGGTGACGCGCGTGCTGCGGTGGTGACGGGTCTTTCGCTCCGTGCAGCGGCGCGCGCCGCCGAAGCGCAGATCGACCCCGACGCCTATTTGATGAGCGACGAGGCGACAGCGTTCATAGCCCTTGGTGAGAACTATGCCAGGCATGACACTGTGAAGCATTCCAGCCGCGAATACGTTCGCGATGCCGTTCATGTCAATTCGGTCGAAGGTTTCAATGCCCGCGTCCGCCGCACCATTGCCGGTGTCTTTCATCATATCAGCCCGCAGCACGCCGACCTGTATTTCCACGAGATCGGTTTTCGCTGGTCACAGCGCATTGTGACGGGTCAGGCTGTTCGGAAAACCCGAAATGGCAGGGAACGGATGAAAACCCTGTGGTCGCGAGTGCCGCCGGCGCTGCAATTGCTGCAAATCTTTCGCGCCGCGACCGGCCGTCAACTACGCAGAAGTCCGGATGGTGGGATCATCGTCAAATCAGCAGTCGCTGTCTTTGGTTGATAAAGGCCGCGTGTCTGGAGGAACAGTTCTTGTTCCGGCCCCTAGAGGGCGGTGCGAGCGAGTTCGTCGCCGCAGCGACTGACCTTGCCCTGGATGTCGGTCTCGCCGGACTGGTATCGCGCCGGCGTCAGCCCAAGATGCGCTCCCACCGCCCGCGAAGAGCCGAACCGTTTTGGCTGGTCAGTCGTGGCGCGGAACGCGAGCGCCGTGATCGGCCCGAGCCGGGCGCGCTCATCAGCCGGAGACAGTCTCCCTCCTTGCGGACGATGTCGAGAACCTGCTTCGTCAGCCGGGCGAACTCCTTCATCATCACGCTGAGGATCGCAAGAAGCGGTTCGACCATCGCCATCACTTGTGCCTCGCCACTGGCCAACTCGCGCACACGACCGGCAAAAGCGGTGCGCGACGGCGTGCCGAGTTTGATCCCGGCCTCGCGCATCATCGCTCTCACCACGTTCTCGATTGAACGCATCTCGTTCAGTACCGTGCGACGGGCGACCAGGAGAGAGCGCCAGAGGCGGCATTGCCGGCTCTTCACATGCACCTGCCGATACCAGCCCGTGCGCATGATCTGCGCCAGTGCGCGGGCGTCGTTGCGATCGGTCTTGTTGGGCATCGTCTTCATCGCGGCATTCGCAGCCCGCGTCTCGATGCAGATCGCCGGCAGGCCTTCGCCGCGCAGCCCATCGTGAAGCCAGGCGGTCAGCGAGCACGCTTCCAGCCCGATGCGCTCCAACGGAAGCCTGACTTCATGCAGCACCTTGCTCAACGCCTCCGGCTCGCTCGCCGCACGTGTTTCCTTGACGATCCGGCCACTCTCGTCGACCACACAGATCGCTGTCTCTTCCAAAGACACGTCCAGTCCGGCAAAGTACTTCATGGCTGCTCCTTCCGATGTTTGTGGCGAATCAACTCGACCACGTTCTCACATCTCGACAGGAGCAGCCGTCCTTATCCGGGCTCGGCAGAGACCCCAATCACCCCATCTGGATGCGCACAGATGGCTCTTGGTTGCCAGAAACGCGCTTGCGCTGATCATCCGGCGTCGGTTAAGTGGCCGATGCTGGCCGCTGTTTCTGCTGCGCAACGGAGAGCTGTGGGTGAATTCGTCGATAGTCTTGGGATATCGAATCGTAAGCAAACGACGAGATTGGAACCGCGTCTTCTATCGATCGCGGTTTGACGAGCTTGACGGATAGCGGTCCGTATTTGTTCTGGAAGCACAAGGAAAACTTTGCCTCCTTGTTGAACCGCGTCAGCCGGGCCGTGTTTGCATAAGCACTTCCTTAACGACCTGTGAAACAATCTTGGCATGCGAGGGCGTCTTCGATTGTGGAGGTGGTCCCAATGATTGCCGGTTCACGGAACCACCTTGATCAAGGGACAGCGTGCGCGACACAAGACTCCGCGAGTTTGTAGTCTTCAGTTCTAAACGAAATGGCAGTCGCGACCAGGCCTTCGGCTGGTAATTCCCGCGGCCGCTGATGGGAGTCATCCTGACAATGAGCATGCGCTTTGGAATTTCCGCCCGTCTCGGGCTCGGCTTCGGTTTCCTCGTCGCCCTCATGCTGGTGCTGACATGGACGTCAATCTTAGAGGTCAAGAGCATCAACGATGACCTCGGCCGCATCAACGACGTGAACAGCGTCAAACAGCGCTTTGCGATCAACTATCGCGGCAGCGTGCACGATCGCGCCATCGCTATCCGCGATGTCGTGCTAGTTGCCTCCGAGGACGAGCGCAGGGATGCAATCGCGCTGATCCACAAGCTTGCCGCCACCTATACTGAAAATGAAAAGAAAATGGCGGAGATGGTGTCCCCGCCGAATGGTGCGACAGCCGAGGAACGGAGGATCCTTGCGGAAATCGCGGATATCCAGGCAACAGCCAACCCGCTTGTGACGGAGATCATCGGCCTGATGGCAAAGGGCGACGCGACGAACGCCCGTGCCGTCCTGCTGGAAAAAGCCCGCCCGCAATTCTTCGATTGGCTGGGCGCCATCAACAAGTTCATCGACTATCAGGAAAATCTGAACAGGACGATCGGCGACGAAGTTCGCACCTCCGCCAGCGGCTTCGAACACCTGTCGATGCTCGAGGTTTCCGTCGCAGCCGTGCTTGCACTGGTCGCCGCCTTTTTCGCAAGCCGTTCCATCACACGACCCATCGCCCAGTTGAGATCTACGCTGGCGGCCATGGCGCGCGGTGAGCTCGACAACCGATCGGCAACGGACGACCGCAAAGACGAGATCGGCGATCTCGCGCGCGCCGTTACCGAAGTGCGTGACGTAACCCGCGCCAAGGCCGACGAGCGGTCGCGTCATGATGCGGACCGTGCCGCCGCCGAACACAATCGTATGACTGCCGAGGCGGAGGCGCGCTCGCTGCAGACCTCCAGGACTGCCGCAGCTGTCCAGCAGATCGGGCTTGCGCTGGAGGAGATGGCGAACGGCCGCCTCGACTATCGCATCACGCAGAGCTTCGACGCTGACCTCGACTCGCTGCGCACAAATTTCAACGCCTCCATCGGCAAGCTGCAAGCGACCGTCACGGCGATCGGCAAGATCGCCGGCGCCATCGACGCCGGTGCTCGCGAGATAAGCGGCGCGACGAACGATCGTGAGCGCGACGAACACCCCACCTTTCCTTTGCTGACCGAGGCCGCGAGATATGCTCCTTCATCGACAGGAGCGGAACGGAATGGTTGGAGGTCGCGCTGATGCCATGCTTGAAGCCATGGATGAAGCCATGGATGAAACCAGGCGTGAAGGAGTCTATCGACGGATAGAGGTGATCACCGGTCGACGCCAGCGGCGGAATTGGACAGACGAAGAGAAGGCGCGGATCCTTGCCGAGAGTGCAGAACCCGACGTGAACATCTCGGCCGTTGCCCGGCGCTGGGGCGTCAATCGCGGTTTGCTGAATGTCTGGCGCCGCGAGGCTGGGCTGAACTCTCGACGATCCGCGAGAGCCTGCGCGCAGCAGGCGATGTTCGTGCCGGTGACGGTGGTTGGAGACCGAACACCTGACGAGGGCTCGGCGTCGGATATCGCCCCGGTTGCCGCGGGTCGAATTGAGATCGAGATTGCCGGGGCGCGCATGACCGTGATCGGCTCGGTGGCGCCCGAGTTGGCGCAGGCGATGGTGGCGGCGTTGCGAGGACGCCGGTGATCGGACTTTCGCCGAATGGCGTGAAGATCATGGTGGCGACGCAGCCTGTCGACTTCCGGCGCGGCATGAATGGCCTTGTTGCGCTGGTGGCGTCAGCCCTTGCGGCCGATCCCTATTGTGGTGACGTGTTCGTGTTCCGCGCCAAGCGATGCGATCGCCTGCGCTGCATTTACTGGGATGGCTCTGGCATGATCCTGGCGACGAAATGGCTGGAAAGCGGGAAGTTCGTTTGGCCACCGATCCGCGATGGCGCGATCCAGATGAGTAGCCAAGAGTTCTCGCTTTTGCTGGCCGGCATTGACTGGACGCGGGTCAAGCGAAACGCAGTAAAGCGGCCGACGAAAGCAGGCTGATCCTATTGGATTTGCTTGAAGATTCCGGCTTGTATGGTAGGGTCTGTCATGCCGCTTCGACCCACCCCCTTGCCTCAGGATGCCGTGCAATTGACCCGGATCATTCTCTCGCTCGATGCAGAGAATGCCGATCTCAAAGCGCGCGTTGCCTTCCTGGAGCAACAGCTCTTTGGCCCGAAGTCGGAGAAGATGACGACGATCGACCCGGCGCAGGTGACGCTCGACCTTGGCGATCTCAGCGACATTCCCGAGGCTGCCAATGATGATGTTGCGCCCGTCGTCGCTGAGGGGACAACGCAGACTCGACGACCGCCGTCCCGCAATATCGGTCGTTTGCCCAAGCACCTTCCACGGTATGAAGAGGTCATCGAGCCGGAGAGCAAGATTTGTCCGTGCTGCTCATTCGACCTGCATTGCGTCGGCACGGATGTCAGCGAGGCACTCGACATCGTGCCTGCGGTTGTCCGGGTAAAGCGGACGATCCGGCCGCGCTACGCATGCCGGGCCTGCGAGAGCGTCATTGTGCAAGCGCCAACGCCAGCGCGCGTCATGGATGGCGGCATGGTGACCACGGCCTTCGCGGTTCATGTCGCCGTTTCGAAGTTTGCCTGGCATCTGCCGCTCCATCGCCAGGCCCAGATGCTTGCCTCCTGCGGTGTGATCATCGATCGAGGCACGCTCGGCGCCTGGGTGACGCGGGTCGCCTGGTGGCTCGAGCTTCTCTACGATGCGCTGCTTGCCTTCATCCGCTCTCAGCCAAGGGTGTTCTGTGACGAGACGCCGCTTCCGCGGCTTGATCCGGGGCGCAAAAGAACCAAGCTCTGCCAACTCTGGGCGCAAGCAATTGACGACCGACCCTGGAATGGTCCGGCGCCGCCGGCGGTGGCCTATATCTTTGCCGAAAGCCGTAGCGCTCGCGAGGTCGAGGGGCAATTGTCGTCATTTGCCGGCGTGCTTCAGGTCGATGGGTACCAAGCCTATAAAACCATGGTCAAGCGCCGAGGGAAGAGCAATGTCGCCCCCATGCGACTGGCCTTCTGCCTTGCCCACGCGCGACGCAAGTTCGTCGATGTCGTCAAGCTGACTGGTTCTTCGGAGGCGCTGTCGATCCTGGCCAGGATCGCCGAGGTCTATCGCATCGAGGCGAAACTGCGCGGCGAAAGTGCCGATACCCGGCTCACGGTACGGCGTCGCGAGACAGCACCCATCATGAGAGAACTGAAGGTCCAGCTCACCGAACTGAGCGAAGAGGTGTCGTCGAAATCGGCGCTTGGCAAGGCCGTCTCCTACACGCTCAATCACTGGAGCGGGCTGGCAGCCTTCCTGGAGGATGGCCGGATCGAAGTGGACTCCAATGTGGTCGAGCGTTCAATGAAATCGGTGGCTCTGACGAGGAAGAATTCGTTGTTCGTGGGCAACGAACGCGGTGGCAAGACCTTCGCGGTCCTCGCATCGCTCGTCAACACAGCAAAGCTCAATAGTGTTGACCCCGAGGTCTGGCTTGCCGATGTGCTCGAGCGCATCATCTCGGGCAAGGTGACCGCGAACCAGATGGACATGCTCTTCCCCTGGACCTGGAAGGCTGAGCGTGACCAGGGAGCCGCCAAATGCAGGCGACTTGCAGCATGACGGATCGCAGTCAAAGCACACCCTCAAGACCAAAGCTGGGCGATGAGGCATTCGAAGCCTTCATGCGGGCGCGCCGGCCATTGCCGCCGGTATGGACGATGAGCGGCCTGGACGGATATCTCTCGGCCCTGATTATCGGACCGAAGTTCATCGACCCACGTCAGTGGATCCCGGTGCTCACCGGACCCGACGCCTTGGATATGCCGATGGAAACCACAGCGCATCAGGCCGTGCAGACCATCGTGGCGGAATATAACCGGATCTCGGCGAGCCTGGCGGAAACGCCTGGGAAACATCGGCCCCGCTTCAGCCAGCTCGATGCTCAAACCTATGACAGCATGAATTGGCGTGTCGGATTCCTGCTGGGTACCGACTTCGCCGAAAAGCAGTGGCGGCCCGTCATTCGCGGTCATGCCGTTACCGGCGATATCATCGCCCCGATCCGCGAGCTCAGCTACGCCACCGAGCCAGCCACGACGACGGACGCCGCTGCTGTCGCTGAAGCGCTCGTCAAGATCCGCGGCTACTTCATGCCAAAGCGCGCAAAGCAGAAGTTCTAAACGGCCGCGTTACAAAGCCCGGCTGTCAACATCCGAGACCCGTGGGACGTTCGTCGCGCTCACTCAAAAACCGCTCTCAAAGCTAAAGTCGAAGACACCCATCACCCGCACTTGGCCTACCCTCTGCAACCCCGGCCAGCGCCGGGCAGGCCAAGCGCTGATCTACACCACCAGGGGGTCAAAATTGGATGCCGATAAGGGGTGAATTTTGGACGCTGATTGACAGCCGGCTTCGTTTCGGAATCAGCGGCCGACTTCACCGGAATACGCATTGAGGGTGCGCCGCGGCAGTTTCGGCGGCGGTGGTCCGATGAATTCAACGAGCGGGCCGTGGCTGAGGCAATGGAGCCCGGCGCAAGCGTTTCGGCGATTGCGCATCGCATCGGAATACATCCGTCACAACTATTTGGCTGGCGTCGTGATGCCCGTGCAAAGAGCTCGAAGGTTGCCACAGAGACGGTCGAGCGTATGGCGAAGCTCTGGGAGATTGAGGAAACCATCCGGGGTCAAAGCCCTGAGGCTCGTGCGGCAGCACGTGAGGAAGTCTCTGCAGCGATCGTCAAAGACCTCTTCACCTTCTGGCAGGCGGCCCTGCCGCGGGTCTCCGGCAAATCCAAACTCGCGGAGGCGCTCCGCTATGCCATCTCGCGTCGCGACATCTTCGAACGCTTCCTGACCGACGGCCGCATCGAGCTCGACTCCAACATCGTCGAGCGGGCGATCAGACCTCAGGCGATCACAAGGAAGAATAGCCTGTTCGCCGGAAGCGACGGTGGCGGCAAGACGTGGGCGACCATCGCGACGCTGCTGCAAACGGCAAAGATGAATGCCGTCGATCCGCAAGCCTGGCTTACCCAGACCCTTGAGCGCCTTGCGAATGGTTGGCCAAGCAGCGAGATCGATGCCCTCATGCCGTGGAACTACACGGCCTGAACGGTCCCAGCTTGTCGCTTACTGATCGTCTCCCTCAGTTTGATGTTTGATCACCGAAATCCCCCTTCCGACCATCGGAAGGAGTATCGGTGATGACGCGCCACCGGTCCTCCGGGGCGCGCCCCGAAAGACCGGCTACAGCGCGCAAACTAACGACGGCAACCTTCCGGTTCAAGCTAATACAAGACTTTGGGGAATACTCGAGGTGCAGTGGTCTTGATATCAAAATCATGAAATCATGTTGGATTGCGCCAAGACATAATGCGGTTTAGCCCCGCCTGTAGCAGTTCTTCGGCTTCTCGACGATTGCCGGCTTCCACATAGCAACGCATTTCTGGTGCGTTTCCTGACGGGCGGAGGTGCACAACACGTCTGTTGTCGAGTTCGACGCGGAGGCCATCGACGTCACTACACGAAATCACCTGACCGATAGGGCTCAAAAATTGCGAAAGATTGCCCGCCGACGCGCGAAGAAAGCTCATCAACTGATTACTCTGTGTTACGGGAAAGTTCTCCAAGCGATCCGCGGCCGCGAACGGAAGTTCGACGCGGCTGGCAACAACGGATAACGGCTCTCGCATGCGAGCCACGAGTACGAGTGCAATAAGGATCGGAAGAAAAGAGTCCCGTGTTGGCAACGCTTCAATCAATTTGTTGTCTGATACGAAGTCGGTTGCCAACAGAAGGCCGCCATTTGCTTCAAAACCCATCACTCGGTCGTTGTCAGACGCGACTGCCGCTAGCATACCAGCGATAACAAACGGGGAGCCAACCTTGGTTCGGACGACATCAAACGATCCAGTTCCTTCTATGCCCGAGTTGGAAGTGACTGGGGTAACCACTACGTTCGCGTCGAGGAATTTTGCGGCGAGCAGGCCGAGTAGGTCACCCCGAAGTGGAATTCCATTCTCATCTGCGACGAGCGGACGGTCGCCATCCCCGTCAGCCGAGACAATGGCGTGAAGTTGATGTTCTAAAGCCCACCTCTTTAGATGCGCAATCGTCTCGTTTGAGACCGCTTCCGTATCCACCGGGATAAAGACGCTCGAACGACCGAGCTCTACTACTTCCGCCCCATGACCCCTCAATACATCGACGAGCAAGTCGCGGGCCACTGTGCTGTGCTGGTAAATGCCTATTTTTAATCCTGACAACGCAACGTTAGAAACGATACCAAAATTGCGCGCGCGAAACATCGCTTTGCATTTTTCTTCGTGATCGTCCGACTCTACATCCGAAGCCTCAAAGGAATAATCGGACTCAATAAGTTGGTTAGCTATACGAGTAATGTGAGTTTCGTCGGTCTTGTCAATTTCACCATCAGTTCGGTAGAACTTAATCCCGTTGCGATCTCCCGGTATGTGCGATCCCGTGATCATCAAAGACGCACATCCCCTCTTTTGCCCGTATAGAGCCAACGCAGGCGTCGGTACAGTGCCGCAATCAAGCACGCGAAAGCCGATGGTAGACAAAGCTGAGGCGCAATTCAGAGCGATTTCCTGACTAGACGAACGAAAATCGCGTCCAATCAATATCTCATCGCCTGGCTTGGAATACCCTGCCTCCAAAATGTACTGGCCAAATGCAGTGCTGTACAAGCCAGCAGTCTTACCAACTAGGTCTGTAGCAAGACCCCGCAAACCGCTTGTTCCGAATTTCATATCACCAACCCTAGTTCATCGGCGCCTCGTATCTGGTGCGGACAACCGTTTAAAAAGAAAACAAAAAAGCTTCTCGCGAGAGATCGCTTCAGGCCGACCTCCTACGGGGGTACGTGCGTATTCAAGCCGAGGCCCTGCCACGTTTGATGCCACTAAATCAATCAGCCTCTCCTTGAGATATGCTTGAATTTTCTGGTGGTTTGAAGCGTACTCTCAAATCAGTGCGCGGTACCGCCATTGATTTTTTCTTAAGCAGTTGCGCATAGATTATGTCCTCCAACCGTTCGGCCGTAGGTTGCCACTCATGGCTGGACAGCCACTCATCCATCTGTGTTTGAATCCGCAACCGCTCGTTGGGAAGTCTCAAGAGCTCATCGATGCGACTTGCCAGTACATCAGGGTCGTTATTTGGCACCATATCTACTACATCTTTGAATTCGGCAAAGATGTTTACATTTGTCGCTAAAACAGGGCTGTAGCTAGATAGCGCGATACGAGCCGCACCGCTCGCAGAATCTTGGCTTTGATCATAAGGCAGCACAATCAAATCACAGTCCGCTAACTTGGCCTGAATCCCAGATACGGGAAGAAAGTCGAGATACCACTCTATTGAGCTATCTAACCCAAGTTTAGCAACTAAATCCCTGCACGACTGAATTGCGGCATCTGATACTGGATCGGGAAAACGGGCATTCAACAATCGAAGTTTTATGCCTGGCCACTGCTGCCTCAATTGTGCAAGAGCTGCGACCAGTTTTTCAATCCCTTTGTGATAGAGGAAGAAGCCATGGCAGCCGATAATCGGTGATCCGTCGGTGATTTCTCTGACCGGGCGGGCCCGGATGGTTCCTTTGCTCGCGCCGTGAGGGAAGAGAGTGACGTTGTCGACGAGGCCGAATTGCTTCAACAAGTTGACATCTGCAACACTATGAACCAGCAGCCTGTCCACACTCCTTAGGGCGTTAACGACGTAGTCGCGTTCTTCAGATGAAGGAACGAGGAGCCCGCGCGGGTTGTGTAAAACGAAAATGCTAGTCCTCGACCGGACCCGTTGATCATTGGCGAAGCCTGCAAGCTCTCTCCAGCTAATGAGACCGTCTTGATGCTGTACCACTATGACCTGTGCGTCAGCGGAAACGACTTGTGTTAACACAGTTTCTTTTAGACCGGTCTGCTGGACGGACCAGCATGGCACCACGCTGGCGTCGGATTTCCGCCGTGTGCGGGAGTCACAAAGCACTAACGTTTCCTCCCGCGTCTCCGGTGACATGGCTTCAATCAAGAAGGACGAGTACTGTGCTATTCCGCATTGGACGTCCCAAGTGCTCAACCACGCAATTCGGGGTCGCTCCGGCGGCTGTTGCACGGTATCCAGCCATTCATCCAGCCGATCCGTCCACGCGGACCAATCGGCGATCTGGAGTGCCGTCTCCCTAGCGCGTACTACTCGCTCTTGTATGAGTTGGTAGCATGCTTCATCGACCCGTTCCCTGAGCGCGTGAACGAGGTCGTCTTCGTTTGGGTTCACCCATAAGGAATGCCTATCTGCAACGTGGCTCTCTGCACGAGCAAAGTCAAAGTCGAGGAGTCTCGAGTTTTGATCTGAACAAAAGTCGATGTGCCCGCCATAACCAGTCACAATGAGCGGCACGCCAGCTAACATCGCTTCAAGGGCTGGCAAATTGAAACCTTCCCCGCGAGTGGGAAGGACCATTGCGTCGGCTTGCTTGAACAGATCAATCATCTCCGACTCGTTGAGGTCCTGGTTTATAATCTCGATGATAGCGCTTCCTTCGTCGGACGTGCGGAGCGCCGAAACATCACTTTCGATTGTGTTATGCGGGTTGGGAAATGTCTTGATTATCAAACGAACGGGGTCGTGCATTCTAAATGCACGCTGCCATGCACGCAGCAGCACGTCCACTCCCTTGCGCGGGAAGCATGACGAAACGTGAAGGAAAGTCATTGTACCTTGGCCGGCCCGCCGCGGAACAAGAGGCTCGTCGCTGTAGTAAGTCAATGACTGCGTGGGCTGACCTATCGTACCAATTGGTATCCGCACTCCCGAATCGGCCAAGGCCTTTTCAACCGAGCGCGCCGGTGCGATTACACCCTGATAGTTGGCATTCAGAGTGTCGACGATATGTTTTGGTAGGCGCGTTTCTTCCCAGGCTAACAAGGACAGACTGAGTTCCGCCTCAGGTGGTTCGATAATGGGATAGTGCTGGCAAATCGCGACTTCCTTACGGCCAATCGGCCTTGTTCGTTTTGCGAGTTTTTCGAGTAATTCACGATCAGGTCGGAGCAAAGAACTAAAGTCGTTCACGGGGACGGTTTCTACCGCCTGAATGCGCACATTTCCAGGATAGGTTTGCTCAAGCGCCCCGGCAACAGAGCGATTGATAATTGCAAGACTGTAAGTCCCGAGCATATGACCAAATACAACAAATCGATTGTATGCCTCTTGTTTCCCCAAGTCCGATTGGTCACCCAATCGCCAAAAGTTACCTAGCGCGACCGAAAACTCTCGATACAAATCGTCAGCCCCACCTTCGCTGACGGAATTCAAGTCAATACCTACGAACGGAACAGCACTGGCGACTACCTGTTCAGTTACTCTGGAGAAGCGGCTGCGCGACTGTGCGTTCGCGGTGTTGGCCGACAAAGAGAAATCGGACTTCGCAGAGTTTGTTATAGAAGAACGAGACTGTAGTAAGAATTCTGCAACTAAGTGGCCAAGTTGGAACGAGTTGCCTGCGCACTTGCGCAAGGCCTCCTCGACCGCAAGAACGAGTATGGTTGCGTTTCGGTCTGTCACCGCTTTATACAAAGAATGCTGATCGGTGTTTATCTCTGCTACTGCATCGAGTAACACAACCAAATCGCCAGCCCTAAGCGCTGTTATATTATCCATGCCCCAGTCGCCAGGAAGTGCGAACAAATGACTGGAGAATTTCTCTCCGGAGAAAATCGTATTCTCCTTTTGGTAGCAAAAACGTATGCGTTGCTCTCCAATATTTAACGATGCTAACCCGCGCAGAAAGTTTCCAATTCTCGGCCCCGGTTTTCTTATCACTCCGCTCGAGAAGGGCGAGATATCAACATATATGCGAGGGGCGCGACGAAGAGAGTCGTTGGTCGCGATTGCGTTCGCCGCGGCGGCCACATCGTCAGCGCTAGGCAAAACGCCCCGTACAGGCTCCATAAAACCTGGTAGCCAATCCGCGCGGGAGGGGGTAGGGCATCCGAGAATTGAATTTGAGAGCGCGCGGGGTTCCCAAGGCTCACCGCCAGTCTGGGTCGTGTGTTGAGCGTTCGAAAGACACGTAAGCGGAATTCCGACGCCGTTGCAGTCGCAACGTAGCAACGACTGCAATCCTTCTTGTAGTTCCTCTTTTATGATAACTTCATCTGCCGCGTTCAGCAGTTCGTCATAGTTTAACTCCGGAGGGTATCTTTGCCAGACGTCTGCGATCAATTGAGAAATTTTCATTCCCGGTGACGAGAGCACATGCTGTACAACCAGTTTAGCCTTTTCGCCTCGACCACGCACGTAGTTTACAATATCACCCGCGCTTTTTTCATTTTCAACAAATGCAACAACTAGTTTCTCGCCGCTGACATTTAATGATCTCCGGAATGTCTCTCGGATGCTAACCGATTTTGCGATCGGTATCGGAGGCGCACGGAAGACGTTGTGATTTTGTTCACCTAGGTCAGAGTTCCTAGCGTGGTGATCGGATAGAATAACGCGCTCGGAAATTTCACGGAGAAGTTCTCCGGACATTAGTCCGACGCCACCCTCTTTAGATTGCAAGCCTTCGGCGAGTTTTGCTGCCCCCTGTCCAAACAACGCATCCATGGCCCATACTGGCGGCCGGATCTCTGCCTCACGAATTTGAATGTCATCGATCACGATAGTTGTGCCGTGCCTATCGACCATCCACTCAAGTGCTTGTTGGTCAGAGTCACTGGGAACCAAGTGAACGAAACGATAGCTCTCGGCTTCACCGCACTCCAGCCACGAACTTGGGCGAAACTCTACATTCGCGGCCATCCAATCATCTTTGTCAATTGTCGAGTCATGCACGACAACAAATGCGGTCGTCTCTGAGAAGACCTGCAACAATCTTCTCGCGACGCCTTCTACTCGGCTATTCTTGCGTGGCTCGGGCCAAAAAAACGCGACCTTGCGAAGGGTAGAACTACATGAATTGGCGTAAACCTCACCCGTATGTATTTTCTTGGCATACGAAGCCTCCATCGCTCGCAATGCCTTGTCGGCGGTAGCCTCCCATGTGAACGTCGCTGCTCGCCGCTGGCCATATGCGCGAACGTTGCTTCTGAACACGTCATCCGTCAGCACTTGCTGCAACCGGAGACGAAGGTCCATGGGATCGCGGGGATCAAATAAAAGATCATCCCGTCCAATTACTTCAGGTATACTGGTCAGATTGGAGCCAATGACGGGAGCGCCGCAGGCCATGGCTTCGAGTGCAGGAAGCCCGAAACCCTCTGCTAGAGAGGGAAAAACAAACGCTTCGCAACGCGAATATAGTAGCGCTAGTTCACTGTCTGAAACGTATCCGGGCAAAATAACTTGCTCTAACGGAACGCCTTCGGCTGCCGCTAGTCCTGATATATAGTTCCGTGCGTAGTCATCGAACCGACCGATAATTACAAGTTCATATTGATCGCGAAGTTCAATGGGCAGTTGCCCATATCCAGCTATTAGCCCTTCTACGTTTTTTCTCTGCTCAAGTGGGCTTGTATTTAAGATGAACTTTCTAGAAATTCCGAGGCGTGATAATAAGGCAGCGCTCGCAGAATCGGTTGGGCGGCTCGGTCGGAAGATACTTTCGTCGCTGCCAAGTTCGGCGACAAATATCTTTGTTGCATCAATATTGAGGAGGCGAACCGCCTCGCTTTTTGTATAGGAAGAGACCGCCAGAATAGCGTCCGCCCGCCTCACCTCTTCGAGAAGTCGTAGGTATGCATGAAAATCATTGTCGGCGGGTAACAGTTGCTCTCGGTTGGAGAGCGGTATCAAGTCGTGCAACGTGGCCACGTTTATGTGCCGACCCTGTGAGGCGGAAGTTCTCGTATCGTCCCATAAGCCTTCGAGCGGGCTTGGGTCGAATACAACATCAGGGTCAAGCTGGCGGATAGCCAGCTGCCGGAGGCGCTGAGCAGCTTCGTTGCGCCATGCATTCGAAACGTCTGCGGCGCTTGTTCTCGATAGCTGATTGAGAACATGAATGTTCTCAACAGGAAGGATATCCGCGAGTCTTTTTCGGATGTCCGACACGGTTTCGCTGAAACGGTCGGAAAGCAAAACACTGAAAGAATGTTGATGCCGACCGCGTGCAATTATCGCTCGCGTTATTGAGAGCGCATAGCGACCGATGCCTCGATTCCTACTTCCATTTTGGCAGGACTGCAAATCGATTAAAATATGCACTAGTCTAAACCCGTCTATTAGAGATTCTTGCCATCGAGAACCAAAGTGAGTGGCCGGAAAGCGACATGCCTTGAGGGGCACGTTCTAAGCGTCCGATAGCTCTTCCGTCCTGTCTCCTTTGCATTGACAGTGGAGGGTACCTTTGCAGGCCGGCACCTTCATTTGATAGCCATGACTGGCGAAATGCTTCGAGATTTCGCGGGATATCAAATGCGCTGAGCTCTTGTTGCAAGCCCGGAGTATTTGGGGCTAACCGCCAGGCATGAATATACCAACCTCTTGCCGCTTCCGTCTCGCCGGATAGCTTCGCGACGTGACCGAGATGTAAATAAGCGTCGGCATGCCAGGGGTTCCACGCTACTGCTTCGCGATACGCAAAGCGCGCCTGCTCGAGTTCGCCGAGCTCCTTGTGTGAATGGCCGAGTTGGATCGCGAGATTCGGGTTCGCTGGATCGATTCTCTGCAGCTGTCGGTATCCTTCTCTCGCAACGCCCCAACGGCGCCGCTTAGCAGCCGCGCGTACAAAGGGCAACGCCATGTTCACCAACAGGAATCTAAGTGCTGGCGCGATTAGTAGGCGACGCTCTACCTTGGTCAATGTGCCAAGCTCCAGCGCTGACAACGCTGACATTGTGGCTATTTCCCCAGTTGAAAACCCATTTCGTCTGAGTTCTGAAGCAAGGTCGTTCGACCGTGGATCGGCCGCAGCACCTCGGAGAAACGCATCCAAACTTTCTCCTGGACGGTTGAGTGTTCTCAACAGGAGGCCTAGATGCCAATGTGGTTCTGCAGCGCGGGGGACCAATGATGCCGCACGCCGGTAGGCATGTTCGGCTTCCGAATAGTCCCTGGCTTCCTTGCACGCATGGCCATATTGCATCCAAATTGCTGGACTATTTGCCATCTTTGCCAAGAGCTCGTGGTAGCATTGTTTGGCTTGCTCCCAGTCTTGTCGCCTTGCATACTCTCTGGCTCGTTGACGGAGTCGATAGCTAGCGGGACGCAGGAACAACTCATGGCGAACCAAGCGCATTTATACATCCTCTGTGCTGCCTCTCGCCACCTGTCGAGGGCCGATTGAATACGCAACTATAAGTTTCGTTCCGTAAGCGCAAGCTACGTAGCCCTCATAGTGCGCGGATACTGGGCAACCTGATGCCTCGCTCTAGGCAACTTTTTCTAGCGACACACGCTGAAACTTTAATTGCGTTGATTCTTCGACCATAACTCTGAATTCCACGTCGCTGTAGTCACGCTCGGTGGCCACTTGGAATGTCCACTCCATTTCGTCTCTATCTCTGATTAATCTCGAGGCGGAAACAATAGTTTCTCGCCCAAACGATGCGACAACATCAACGACGCAGCCTTCTATGTGTACGATGTGGCTAAATAGAAATGTAATTTTGTATACACCTCGATCCATCGCAGTGTAGGGACCGAATGCCAACGTACCTGCGATCCCAGATGTAGCAATTGAATGAGTGTCTGCTGTCCCAACGACTGTCCTAAGCTGGCTTCCGTAAAACGATACTCCCCCAGGCTGTTGAGCCAAAGAGGTGATTTGGGTTAAGTAGCGGTCACGCTGCTGCCTTATTAAAGACAATTCTTCACGAATTGTCCCAATCTCTTGGATCAACTCGCCCAATTGAAGATCTTCCTTGGTCGGGAGTTTGACCGGATGGTTAGCGCCCGCGATAGCGTTAATATTTTGCCGAAGTTGGTCAAGTTCCCAGTCGATGCTGAGCATTTTTCGCCGAGATTCGTTTATGGCAGCCTCGGTCGCGAGACACCATAGATCGGATGAGCCTATATCTGTTGTTGCCGTTTCGTCCCTTTTCTCAAAGCTCGCCAGCAATCTTGCAAACGACCAATCAGCGGGTGGGGAATGCCAGAATTTCACGGCCCAGTTTCTGTAGGGCTCAGGCAGAGAAAACGGGTTGATGCTGTGCTGGCGTTGGTGAGCTGCTCCTCCGCCGTCAAAATTCTCATCCCGATTGATGATTTCATGCAGGAAGATGAAGAATGACAGGAAGAGATCGTCTGGTGAACTGCAATCTCTTTTTTCTTCGGTCAAGGAAGCAAGGTCAATGAGGGATGCTCTTCCCTGTTGGTCGACGATTACGTTCCAAGTTCTTACGTCGTTGTGATACAAACCTTGGGCTTCATAAAAGGCTAGCTGGCGAAGAACATCCTCGAGAATTGTATCCTGGTCGAAAGAGATGCGACTGCCAATGATGTCGGAAAGCATCATACCGGCAGATCGTTTAATCACCGTCCAGCTCTCAGTAGTAGTGTCAATGGACATAATCAGTGACGTCTTAGTTGCCGATTCTGGCAAAGAACTCAGATTTTTTCTTTCGCGCTCCATATCGCGCCTATTGATTTGATCCCAAGCATTTCCGAACCGATACACTTTGGCAATCGCGTGATCGTTCGAAAAATAGCTTCTGGACCCACCAAATGCGTCGACAGCAAGTTGATTTGACCTGTTGGACCACCGCGTGAAAGTCTGGACATAGTCTTGGAGTACGCAGTATCGGCCGCTTGCTACGAATATTGGTCGTTGAATACTTGATAGATGCGTCTTATGTCGGGTCAACTCCATCACGAATGGGAATGGCTTGAGAAGTTCGCGCTCATTAGATGGCAGGTGTTTGGCCCAATATAGCGGCTCACTATTGAGCGCCAACTCGGCGATTAGAACTCCAGTTTTCTGAGCGATCTGGCTCATGAGGTCGATCGCATAGTATAAACCGTTTTCGTATATTATATGGTGAAAGACTGAGAATCCGAGGATTATGTCGTACTGTCCGTCCTTCAGATCCATAACGACGCGTTCTGCGCGCTGAGTTCTGAAGCTAACTTGTAGTTGAGGATAGAGAGACTTTAAACATTCGCAAACATCGACGTTCCGTTGGTCCATGTCGATGCCAGTTACCACCGCGCCACGCTCTGCCAACGTAAAACTGAAGAATCCTTGTGCGCAGCCGATATCTAAGACGCGCAACGGTCTTTTGAGAAAGGCGGAGAGGGTATCGTAAACGCGAACTATCTGCTCTAAACGATCCTCGGAGCCGCGTGACGCATCGTTTGAGAGCTCTTCGTGCCGGTAGATCGGTTGATACTTTTCTGGCAATGCCGCCACTGCTACTTCTAAGGCCATCTCTATCCTCTGCAGTACTCAGACTACGCTCATGGTTCGCGCGTGTCGGTTCCGGTACACACCATATGACGACGCAGTACGCAATCCCAGTTGTCACCAGGATTGTGGAATAGGCGGCACGTGATCGCTGGCAGAAGCGGGCTTATTACTTCTGTGGTTGCCTCTGAGTTGTAAGCGCCAGCTGGGGCCAGATGGACCGCGCGGTTACACTGGATGGGCGGCTGATATTCGCTCGACCGAAGTTGCGCCGCGGTGGCAAAGGCTTCCTTCGAAGCTTGCCGGAACTTGGTACTAGAAAAATTGACTCCTTTGGATGGGATGCGGCCCGGCAGATGTCTGTAGCTTGGCTTCGAGCAGATCCTAGTCATCGGAATTTGCTTTCCGGTCTTCGTAATCACCGAAAGTGAAGTGCCATTGGGCGAGATCAACTGCGCAAGTCAGCGTCCGTTCCAGCGACCTAACCTATCTTCTGTTGGCGGTGCGGTAACCCTACGTGTTCAGAAGGCTGGTTAAATAGCGCCCGTAAGACCCGTTCCCAAAACAACTTGCAAGCTTTTCAAGTTGCTCGGTATCAATCAACCCAAGTCGGTAGGAAATTTCCTCAGGGCACGCAATTTTAAAGCCTTGCCGGCGTTCAAGCGTTGCCACAAATTCTGATGCTTCGAGAAGGCTATCCGGTGTGCCCGTGTCGAGCCAGGCATAGCCTCGCCCCATCCTCTCGACATGCAGCTTTCCCCTCTCGAGATAAGTTCGATTGACATCTGTTATTTCCAGTTCCCCTCTTGCAGAAGGTTTAAGATTGGCAGCGATGTCTACGACGTCTGCATCATAAAAATAGAGTCCTGTGATGGCCCAATTCGATCGCGCTTTCGTAGGCTTCTCTTCTATTGCGACAGCTTTCATGTCCCCGTCGAATTCGACGACGCCGTACCGCTCAGGATTGCTGACGTGATACGCAAAGACCGTTGCCCCGCAATTGCGTGCCACGGCAGTCTCAAAGAGTGTTGTGATGCCGTGCCCAAAAAAGACGTTGTCACCGAGAATTAGACAAGATGGATCCCCGTCGACGAATTTTGCCCCGATTATATAGGCTTGTGCAAGGCCATCCGGCGATTGCTGTTCGGCATAGGAAATGTTTAGTCCCCACCTCGAGCCGTCATCGAGAAGCAATTGAAAACTAGGCAGATCCCGCGGCGTGGTAATGATAAGAATATCGCGGATTCCGGCGAGCATCAGTGTTGAAAGAGGGTAGTATATCATCGGTTTGTCGTAGATTGGCAGCAATTGCTTCGAGCTCGCCAACGTCATGGGGTGCAGGCGAGTTCCGCTGCCGCCAGCAAGAATAATACCTTTCATTCGGTCGTCTCCGTCTTTGCTCGTATGCTTATTAGGCGTCTGACCGTTTCCCCTACCGAGTCCCGCCAGTGGGGCAAGCAGATGCCATGATGCATTGCAGCGCGCGCGCAGCTTAAGCGAGAACTTGCGGGCCGCCGGGCGGCAGTCGGATAATCAGCAGATGAAATTCGATTTACGTTGCTGAACGATCCCCCCAAGTATCGTGATACTCTAAAAACTTCTTCAGCGAGATCCGCCCAACTAGCGTCGCCATTTGCGGCCAGATGAAAAATGCCGCGAAGATCGGGGGCATCGGAGTTCAGCAAGTTTTTGCCAATGAGCAATATAGCTGTTGCGAGATCTAGTGCCGACGTGGGATTTCCGAACTGGTCATCAACTACACGAAGTTCGTCAGCCGTTTCGGAACTGCGAAGCATTGTCCCTACGAAGTTTTTTCCGAAGGGACTAAACAGCCAGGCGGTTCTCAAAACAACGTAATCTTGTGTATTCGCGGCGACTAAGCGCTCACCGTACAATTTGCTGAGGCCGTAAACCCCCAATGGGTTCGTCAAGTCAGCCTCGACATATGGCTCTGTTTTTGCGCCGTCGAATACATAGTCAGTGGAAAGATGGATGATTGGAATTGCCATTTCATTTGCGACAGCTGCCAGTGCCCCTGGTGCTTCTGAATTTATCTTAAATGCTGTCGCCGCGTGACTCTCTGCGAGGTCGACAGATGTGTATGCCGCGGCCGAAACTAATATATCGGGGGCAGCAGTTCTGACGACGCCGGCAACCGTTTCGGTATTCATTAAGTCAAGATATGGTCGACCGAGCGTGATAACTTCTAAATCCCCATGCGCCCTCGCCCGCTCAACCAAACACTGAACTACTTGTCCTGATAAGCCTGTGGCAAGTAAACGTACCGGCGATCTCATTTCGTGGTGCCCGACGTCAAAGTTTCAAGATGGACGCCATCATGGTGTTTACGAAGTGGGCCCCACCACCACTGATTAGCCAAGTACCAATCAATCGTCTTCTCGATTCCACTCTCAAAGCTGCAAAGTGCTTTCCAGCCGAGTTCCTTCTCCATTTTCGCGGCGTCGATTGCGTAGCGCAAATCATGCCCAGGCCTGTCCTCGATAAGCTGGATTAGTTCCTCGCGCGGACGATCCGCAGGAACGAGCACGTCAAGAGTAGAGCAAATGAGCCGAACGACATCGATATTTCGCCACTCATTTCGGCCTCCAACGTTGTAAGATTCCCCGACTCGGCCCCGCTCCGCGATTGTGTCGAGGGCGCGGGCATGGTCTTCAACAAACAGCCAGTCTCGAATGTTCGTGCCGTCACCGTAAAGCGGTACTGATTTACCCTCCAGGGCGTTCAGGATAGCTAGTGGGATCAGTTTTTCGGGGAAGTGAAACGGCCCGTAGTTGTTTGAGCAGTTGGATACCAGGACGGGCATATTGTAAGTTCGAGCCCATGCTTTTGCGAGGTGATCGGACGCCGCCTTTGACGCGGAATATGGCGAACTAGGATCATAGCGCGAATTCTCAGAGAACAACTGACCCTCCGGTAATGAGCCGTATACCTCATCGGTCGAAACGTGAAGAAAACGAAACTTGTGCCGGGTCTCACCTGTGACGGATTGCCAATACGTTCGGGCGCATTCAAGCATATTGAAGGTCCCTAGCACGTTCGTCTGTACGAATTCGCCGGCACCGGAAATTGAGCGATCCACATGGCTCTCGGCTGCGAGGTGCATGACGCGATCGGGCTTGAATGTCGCGAATGCCTCGGCGACGGCTCTGCCATCGCATATATCAGCTCTGAGAAAGCGATATGAGGGGTTGTGCGCGACCGCCAGAAGCGAACTAAGCGTTCCGGCATACGTCAACTTATCGATATTCAACACCTCATATCCTTTTTCTAAAATGAGGTGTCGAATGACTGCCGACCCGATAAAGCCGGCCCCACCTGTAACAAGAACTCGCATAGGCCCAGTGAACTCCACTTGATGTCAATAGGTTCGTTTTGCGAAGCTTTAGGAGCTGTATGCAAAATTAGTGTGTATCTCACTTAGGCTCGGCTGGGTTCGGTCCTTATCTGATAAAATGGCTTCGCTCGCAGAGACGGGCCAATCGATCCCGAGTGCTGAATCGTTCCAGAGTAAACCGCGGTCGTGATCTGGGCTATAATAGTCAGTCACTTTGTAGCTGATCATTGTTTTGGGCTTCAGCGTGCAAAAGCCGTGCGCGAACCCCGGCGGTATCCAGAGCTGGCGCCCGTTTTCTTCAGAGAGTTCCGCAGCTACGAAATTTCCATAGTTTGGTGATCCGTTTCGCAGGTCTACGGCCACATCCCAAAGGGCACCCGAGATGCAGGACACCAGCTTTCCTTGCGCTCGCGGTGCAAGTTGGAAGTGCAGGCCGCGCACGGTGCCGACACCTAGAGACATTGACTGGTTGTCCTGAACAAAGCGATAGTCTCCGGCGATTGTTGCGAAGTGGTCAGCCCGGAAGGTTTCGGCAAAGTAACCGCGCGGATCTCTCAATCGATTCGGAGTAATCAAGAAAACGGAAGGAATAGCGGTTTCTTCGATTCGCATAAGAAACACTCCTCTCGCAGCGTTGAGTGCAAATGATGGCAACGGTTCTACCGCGACATTTCGAAGCTGGACGTAACAGCATCATGGCAGGCTGGCGCGTTAGAAATCATCACGCTCAAAACAGCCGGCCACCGAGTCACCTTCCGATATCCTTGAAGATGTTGGCGCAAAATTCGGTTTCTTTGCAAGTTGCGTGGTTACGGTGGCGCACGAGCTATGCTTCGGCCGTCCACTGCAACTGACTGCGAAACTCAAGAAGAGCGGCGACGAGAGAAGGCGATTTCATCGAACGTCTCCATTCCAATTTGGCGGGGTTAGAGAGTCGGGCGCAACATCCGGCGACGCGTCGCGGCGCTTCTGGCGCTTCTATCATGGGACTCAGTAATGTGATAGCCGAGCGCTCTGAACGGTGAATTGCCTCGCGTTAGGTGTTGCGATGACGGGTCAATGCGCTAAAGATCGCGCGACTGCCCATCGTTCCGGAGAAGACCATGTCGCAACTGAATGTCGATTTCCATTCTTTCGAGGAAGCTCTCGTCAGAAGTTGCTATCGAGTGCTTTTAGGCCGAGAACCAGAACAGGCAGTGATCGATAGCCACAGCGCGCCAAAAGTTTCGGAGGAGCAAGAGCGCGCGGTTATGAACATCGTTAGAAGCATGGTGGCCAGTGAGGAATACCAAGCAAAGGTGGGAGGGCTGCGGGAAGCTGCGCCCGACGATGGGTCTCTTCTTCTGACTGCAAACCTCGTGATAGGCGAGCGCGCTAAGGTTGAGGATAGTATTCGCCGCCGTTGCATGACCAGCTATCTTGGCAACAATACAGCGCTTTGCCGAATGCTTGGACGTTATCATCTCTTCGTCGACACCAACGACGTTGGCTTCACACCTCACGTCATGCATCGTGGTATCTGGGAGATGCCCTTAACTGAATTCATGGTCCGCAACATAAAGCCCGGCATGCGCGTTCTCGATATCGGAGGAAACTTCGGATACTACTCTATTTTGATGTCGGACCTCGTCCAAGACACGGGACACTGCGACGTCTTCGAGCCAAATGTACTGGCCGCGGGCCTGCTTAAGAAGTCAATCGCGGTGAACGGATTTAGCGATCGCGCAAGGGTTTTCGAGATCGCGCTCAGCGACGTCACAGACAGATCGATGAAATTCTACATTCCGACGAACGAGCCCAAAAATGCCCGATTGATGGAAGGCTATGATGACAAGCTGGCCACAGAAGGACGCTTTGTAGATGTTCCGGTAACGACCGTCGACGACATGGCCGGCCACCTCGGTTGGATCGACTTCATCAAGATCGATGCCGAAGGCGCTGAGCTTGAGATTCTTCGAGGCATGTCAAAGACCATTCGCGAGCAGCGGCCGAGTATGATGATCGAACTGAACTGTGGCCGTGGGTACGATGCCCGGCCAGTCCTGGAAGAGCTTTGGAGCGTCTATGGAAAACTGCAATATCTCGGCGGCGATGGTCGTGCACACTTGGTCGGCATCGACGCCATCTTGAAGCAGAAGGTTGGGGAGGATTGGCTGATTTATGTCGAGCGTCCAAGGTCATAGACCGGTGGGAAACTGCTTATGTTTTGAACATTCTCACGCCTTTGAACGTGATCTTGGCGCCCGCAACGATGCCGTCAACGTGGACTCGGAACTCTGTGAGCGCCCCGGGGTCGGAATTTGTGAACTTGAGCGACTCGGGTCCGCCCTTGTATGCCATACTCAGGCTATCTCGGCTGGAGGATGCCAAGATTTTACCGCCCTGTGTGATGTCCACCGTCAGATTGAGCCCCGGAACGGCAACCTTAGTGTCATACTTGAGGTCAAAGCTGACCTCGTACAAGCCGATTGGGTAGGGGCGGTATGGCCCATAGATAATGTAATCGCCCGTAATCTCAAGGTGTGAGACAATCGTGCCAGATTCGAGCGTACAACCCTGAAACAAGAAGTCGTCCGCAGGTATAAAGAAATCCGATTTCTCTCCGTATAACGCTTCCGGTGAAGATGCCGTCGATCGGCGTTCACGGGGTCTGTTGCCAGAGTTTTCTCTAAGATAGTCGCGGATCAACTCGTGGGTGTACTTGTTCTTTTGTCTGCCCTGAATCGACAGCCAGAAATCGGCGTCCATTTTGTTGCGCAGATCGTCGAGTACAATGGCGATGTGTTCGTGAAAGTCATCTCGCTTCTGCAGGTCGATCCTCCCCTGGAGATGAATTTCCTCGATCCGTTCGTGCCACCGCTCGGCCGTATAGAGCGATTCCTGCAGAAATTGGTGACGTACCTCCTCGGCCAACACCCTATTCTGACCCCGAATAGGAGGTGGCAGAAAGACAATGAGCGGCATGTACGACTGATAATCCGGAAGGCCGGTTAATGGATACGGTGGTCGAGCCATTGTAGCGGCGGCAGCGAGCGAGTTGTCTTCATGCTCGTTCGGCAAATCCCGAAACTCAGTTTCCGATGAAGGCTGATTCTTACGTTTTAACGCAGTCGCCAGCCTAAATCCTTTGCGAAACACCACATTCTCCATTCTGTCACTGTCTCTCCGAAGTGAGGAGTTACGGATGTCGGCGATTGAGTCAATCGCTGATCCATTCAGGACGCCGTCTTAGCGGCGTAGATCATCCCCGCGAAGGGGTCATGCAACTGCGTTGTATTGAAGACGGAGAAACCGCTTTGTAACAGGTGGTCGATAAGGGTCTCGTCGGTTTTATCTGGCGACCACCACTTATGCCACTCGATCATGATGATATTTATCTGTGGTAGGAGGCCGCTCGATGCGAGGTCGTCAAGTATTGCGAATTCTGAACCCTCGCAGTCCATCTTTACGACGACCGCTTGTCCGGCCGCCTTCGCTGAGTAGATAATGTCTGTCAGGACGCCTGATGCGGTTTGGAGTGAAATGGTAGTACCTCGTGCGCCGCCATTTCCGCGAATAGAGGCACCGATCGTGGTGCTGTCGTCGTACATCACAGTGTTGGTGGCGGTCTCTGCAGACAAGCCGAAATTGTGGGTCGTGATCTTGTCCGATATCTCTGGGTTGAGCGCAATGTTCTCCATAGCCCTCAAGTAGGGTGCGCCAAAGGGCTCGAAAGAATGGACCTGTTCCACTGCGTCGCGTCGGGCGAAATAAAGAGTGGAAAACCCGACATTCATACCAATATCAATGACGCAACAGCGCTTATGCAATTTAAAGTTGTATGTATTAAGGATGTGCACCTCATCTATAATCTGAAAATCTTCGACGTTTTTGAGGTGCATTCTAATCCCATTCATAGTCAGGACGAGCTTGCTCTCAAAGTTGGATAATCTTCCGCCGTACTTGACCATGTGTAGAAACTGCGACGAGGTCTGGAAGAAAAATTCGTCGAAAACAACAGGGTTGTTTCGCGACCCGGTCACTCCAAAGTAGTCGTTCTCTGCTTTCAACGACCGTTCGCCTATACGGAATTCAGACCTTCCATTACTAGCGACTCTGAACTCATACGAGCCGGGTGTGTCGACCTCGAAGCCTAGTTCAATGATACCGGAGTTGGTTTTGAGGGACAAAGGTGAAAAACCAGCTTGCGTCAGGATGGTTTCCCCGAAGTCCCGGCACACATCGACGTGCCCACAAGTGATGGGAGACATTCCATCAGCATCAAGGCAAAACCGAGCAATGTAACTGCCGGCCGGAAGGTCAATGTACGGGCCAAACAATGGGAACCCAGACTGTCCGATCACCGACGAAATCATGCTCGTTTCTTTCGTTGAACTAACCGACAGGCGCAACATAACAAGAATGAAGCAAATCACTGTTGATTTGTCGAGTGACTACGGGCCTTCTAAATCCTGCTTGACGAAGGGCTAGTCAATAGGATCATTCTTGGGTAGTAAATGGAGTTGCCTCATAAAAACCGGACAGGATCAGGTTTCTGTTTGACGGTTTAAGAACTCGCGCGGTGATCGATATCCCAAAGCCTTGTGCGGGTGAAGCGTGTTGTAATGCTCGAACCATAAGGGCAGTTGGGCGATG
>Ga0209676_1000465_pt1 | contig 68153 bp, 67 predicted proteins | sample AraplaCvi_mLB_r2_FD_184282 | JGI IMG/M metagenome (GOLD analysis project Ga0209676, IMG submission 184282) | Arabidopsis root microbial communities from North Carolina, USA - plate scrape MF_Cvi_mLB_r2 (SPAdes) (version 2) | ecosystem: Host-associated > Plants > Roots > Endosphere | place: USA... | reverse complement strand
CCGACGATGTCCGACGTCCGGTCGGTCAGCCCGGTGCCGTCGGGAAACAGGCTGGGCTTGTCCGACAGGCGATAGCTCTGGCCGACGACGCTGCTGATGTTAAAGCCCGGGCGGCTGTAATTCCATTCGACGCCATAGGTAATGCGCGCGCCATCCTCGAACCGGTCGTGGCCGTTGAAGCGGTTGATCGCGAACAAATTGCTGTCTTCAAGGTCGAAGGCGCGCGAATCCTCGTTCGGAATGTCGATATTCTTGATCGGCGGGGTCGCGACGATCTGGACGCGCGGGGTCAACGTCTGCGTGCCGCCCGCAAATTCGCCGACGAAGGGCCAGCGCATATCGGCGGCGACGGCGGCGATGCCGCGCGCCTGCCAGCCCGATTTGCCGCGATAGCCGGGGATGGAGGTCAGCAGATTCTCGTCGCTGTGATAGACGTCGCCGCGCACCAGCGCGGTCAGCGTGACTTCCTGCCCCAGCCCGGTCAGCCCGCGCAAATCCCAGCGCGCGCCGGCGAAGGCGCGCTGCGTATCCTGGCCTTGGGTGCGGCCGATCGCGAGCGTGTTGAGTTGCAATTCCAACTGGCCGCCCAGGATCGGGTCGGCGAAGCGCTGGCGATAATCGATGATCGGCAGCGCGATCGGCTGCTGGCCCTGTTCATCGTTGCGGCGCAGCGTCTGCGTCGCCCAGCCGGCGATCGACAGGTACGAGTTGCCGCCGATCCGCTCGAGTTCAAAGGTCGAGCGCAGCCGGTCGTCGCGGCTGATGTCATAACGGCGCATGAAAGTGCGGTCGGTTGCGATGCGGCCCGAATAGGTCAGGCTCCAGCGCGGATCGAACTGGAACTTGCCCGCGCTCTCCAGATAGCCGCGGAACCGTTTGCGGCTGTCAGGATCGTCGCCGGTCAGCGGGACGAGCGAGCCGTAAGTCGCATAGCCGTTGACCCGGAACGACCCGATATCGGTCAGCGCGCGGAACTCGCCCTCCATCATCGGCGCCGCGCTGGTATAGAGATGCGGCGTGATCGTGATGTCGCGGTCGGGCGCGAGGCGCAGATAATAAGGAACCGCGATTTCGAAACCGTTGCTGCGGTCGAGCCGGATTTCGGGCACTAATATGCCGCTCCCCGCCTCGCTGTTCGCCGGGTGGCTGAGCCCCGGCAGCGGGATCAGCGGCAGGCCGAAAATCTCGACGCGCGCGCCCTTGTAACGGATCTTGTTCTTCGCGCGGTCGTAGATCACCTTGACCGCGCGAATCTGCCAGCTCGGATTCTTCGGGCAGCCCTCGTCATCTTCGACCGGGCAGGGGGTGTAGGCCGCGTTCTCCAGCTCGATATTGCCGTTGTCGAAGCGCGTACCCTTGAGCGCCGCGAGGCGCGAGCCATTGTCGAGCACGACGAGCAGATTTTCGACGACGCCGTCGCGCAGGCTGTCGGTCAGCTCGATCTTGTCGCCATAGGCGGTGTCGCCTTCGGGATTCTTGATGACGACATTGCCCTCGGCGAAGACCTTGCCCGTCTGCCGGTTCCAGGTGACCTTGTCGGCGCGCATTTCGACCGCTTCGCGGTTCATTTGCACATTGCCCTCGGCAATAACGACTTCGGTATCGCTGTCGTAGTTCAGGTTATCGGCGGCGAAGCCGATCTCGTCGTCGGTCTTGGCCGCGGGCGCGTCGGTCGTCGTCGGGGCGATGTCGGGGGTTTGCAGGTCGGGCTGGCCCGTTACCTCTGCCGGCGCGGGCGATTCGGCGTTCGTCTGGGCCAGCACCGGACACGCAGCCAAGGCTGCGCCGCTCGCCGTCGCCAGCCAGAACGGCCGCGCACGCGCTGCCCGATGGAACAAAGCCCAGCTCATTTAATCCCTTTGTCCCGAACCCTAAATCTGTGTTTCCCGGCTTGGACCGGCAGCTTTGTTTTTGCAACTCGCAAGCGAAACCCCTATCGGTCCGCCACGTTCCAATCAATCATCGCATAAGAAAGTTAAGGCATGGACATTCAGTTTGTCGCGCAAATCGATGCGTCTGCCGACGTTGTCGCATTTCCGGTCCGCAAGGGCGAGGCGGGCGCGCTCGGTGCGTTGCTCGGCGCCGCAGCCGCGCAGGCGCGCTTCGACGGCGCCGCGGGCGCGATCGCCGAGACGGCCGCGATCGACGGCGAGCAGGCAAAGCGCCTGCTGCTCGTCGGCATCGGCGAGGGCAGCGAACAGGATCTCGAGCGCGGCGGCGCGGCGCTGGTCGCGAAGCTGCAGACGAGCGGTGCGACCGCGGTCCATGTCGATTTCGCGAGCACGGGCCCCAGCGATGCCGACGACGTCCTCGCTTTTGCGATGGGCGTGCGCCTCCGCAACTGGCGCCTCGACACCTATCGCACGCGCCTCGCCGACACGGCGAAGCCCAGCCTGAAAACGGTGGCGATCGCGTCGCCCCACGGCGACCTGTCGGGCCGCTGGGCCGAAAATGAGGCGATCGCCGACGGCGTCGCGCTGACCCAGACGCTCGTCGCCGAGCCGCCGAACATCCTCTACCCCGAAACCTTCGTCGAACGCTGCCAGCATCTCGCCGACCTCGGCGTCGAAATCGAAGTGCTCGACGAACGCCAGATGAAGGCGCTCGGCATGGGTGCGCTGCTCGGCGTCGCGCAGGGCTCGACGCGCCCGCCGCGCCTGCTCGCGATGCGCTGGAACGGCGGCAATCCGGGCGACGCGCCCGTCGTCTTCATCGGCAAGGGCGTCACCTTCGACACCGGCGGCATCAGCATCAAGCCTGCCGCGGGCATGGACGTGATGAAGTGGGACATGGGCGGCGCGGGCGCCGTCGCGGGCGCGATCAAGGCGATCGCGGGCCGCAAGTCGAAGGCGAATGTCGTCGGCGTCGTCGGTCTCGTCGAGAATATGCCCGACGGCAACGCGATGCGCCCCGGCGACGTCGTCAGCACCATGTCGGGGCAGACGGTCGAGGTGCTCAACACCGACGCCGAAGGCCGCCTCGTCCTGTGCGACGCGATCAGCTGGGCGCAGAGCGCCTATAATCCCAAGGTGATCGTCGATCTCGCGACTTTGACCGGCGCGATGGTGATCTCGCTCGGCCATGAATATGCAGGCATCTTCGCCAATGACGACACGCTCGCGGCCGACCTTCTCGCCGCGGGCGAGGCCAGCAACAACAAGCTGTGGCGCTTCCCGCTGTCGCCCGCTTACGACAAGCTGATCGACAGCCCGATCGCCGACATGAAGAATATCGGCCCGCGCGAAGGCGGCTCGATCACCGCGGCGCAGTTCCTGAAGCGCTTCGTCGGCGAAGGCGTCGCCTGGGCGCATCTCGATATCGCGGGCATGGCCTGGCACGACAAGGACGGCCCGGTCTATGGCAAGGGCGCGACCGGCTATGGCGTGCGCCTGCTCGACCGCTACATCGCCGCCAATCACGAAGGCTGAGCGAAACGGGGCAGGGGAGCATGGCGCGCGTCGACTTTTACCGGCTGACCCGCGACCCGGTCGAACGGGTGCTCCCCGCGCTCGCGACGCGCATATTGGCGAACGGTGACCGCCTGCTGGTGGTCTCCGCGCCGGCGATGCAGCGGCAGGCGATCGACGAGGCGCTGTGGACGCTGCAACCCGCCAGCTTCCTGCCGCACGGCGCTGCGGGCTCGCCCGATGAGGAGATCGAGCCGATCCTGATCGCGGGCACGCTCGACCCGTCGCCGCCCAACCGCGCCAGCCACCTCGCGCTCGCCGACGGCGAATGGCGCGAGGAAGCGCTGGGGTTCGAACGCATTTTCCTGCTCTTCGACAACAGCCGCATCGACGACGCCCGCGCGCTCTGGCGTGCGCTCGCGGCGCGCGATGACGTCGACAACCGCTTCTGGAAACAGGACGAAAACGGCCGCTGGTCCGAAGGTCCCTAGGCGTCCGGCGCTCTATCCTTGCAGTGCAGCAAAAGCGCGGCTAGAGGCGCGCGCATCGCAGACAATAATAACTCAGGAGCTTCCCCCATGGCGGTCACTCGCACTTTCTCGATCATCAAGCCCGACGCCACGCGTCGCAACATCACCGGCGCCGTCACCAAGATGCTCGAAGACGCCGGCCTGCGCGTCGTCGCGTCGAAGCGCATCCACATGACCCGCGAACAGGCCGAAGGCTTTTACGCCGTCCACAAGGAACGCCCCTTCTTCGGCGAACTCGTCGACTTCATGATCAGCGGCCCCGTCGTCGTTCAGGTCCTCGAGGGCGAAAACGCGATGCAGGCGAACCGCGACATCATGGGCGCGACCAACCCCGCGAACGCCGAACCCGGCACGATCCGCAAGGAACTGGCCGAGAGCATCGAAGCGAACACGGTTCACGGTTCGGACAGCGACGAGAATGCGGCGATCGAAATCGCTTACTTCTTCAAGCCCGAAGAAATTGTCGGCTAAACGCCATTTGCCCTAGGGCAGCGAAGGGCCGTCGGAGCGATCCGGCGGCCTTTTTCGTGCCTGCCACCGTGTCAAAAATTTCGATACGGCGAGCGCGAGCGCGACGAATATTGCGGTCCCGAGCAGCGCCGCGCCGTCGAAACCGATCCGGTCGCCGAGCAGGTCGACCATGCCATATTCGATCGCTTTCCCGATGCCGACGCCCAGCGGGATGACGATGACGGCGGCCAGTGCGGTTTTCAGCAAACTGCCGGCCGTTCCGCGCATCAGAATTCGTCCGCTACGCCCATCAGTCCGGCCAGTTTTTTCGGCGCCACCGCCAGCCAACTCTTGCGCAGCCACTCGCCGATCGCGTCCCAGTCGGTGTCGCCGAGGTCGAGCCGGATGCCGATCCAGCCGTCGCCGAAATAGGCGGGGCGGTAATAGCGGTCTTCGTCGAGTTCGATCAGCATCGCCTGCTCCTCGACGCCGCTGATCTTGACCAGCAGCGCGATCTTTCCGTCGCCATGATGATCCTCGGTGAAATAGGCGAATTTCTTGCCCTTCACGATCCCAAAGCAAGGCATGCCGTGCGAGGTGACCTCGTCGGCTTCGGGCAGCGCCATTGCGAGTTCGCGGACGCGACCGCGCAGATAGTCGGGCGATCGCTCGCGCGCCACGAAGGCGGCGAGCGTAGCGGGATAAAGCTGATGTTCGGCGAACTGCACCCGGCGCGCCAGCGTCTCGACCGTGTCGTCCGGCAGAATCGCAACCGGCGTCTGCGCCAGCACCGGGCCGTCGTCGACGCCCGGCGTCACGATATGAACGCTGCACCCGCCGAATGTGTCGCCGGCCTCGATCGCTTGGGCGTGGGTGTTCAGCCCCTTGTAGAGCGGCAGCAGGCTGGGGTGGATGTTGAGCATCTTGCCCGCCCAGCGCCCCACGAAATCGTCGGACAGGATCCGCATATAGCCCGCGAGCGCGATGAACTCGACGCCCGCTGCGCGTAATTGCTCGTCGACCAGCGCGTCGAAGGCGTCGCGGTTCATACCCTTGTGCGACAGGCTCCATGTCGCGACGCCCTCGGCCTCGGCGATCGCCAGCCCCGCGGCTTCGGGCTCGTTGCTCGCGACCAGCACCAGCTCATAGGGGCAATCTGCGGCTTTCGCGGCGTAAAGCAGCGCCGCCATATTGGTGCCGGCGCCCGAAATCAGGACGGCGACACGCGCCTTAGCCATTATGCGTGGCGCTCCACGCGCCCATCGCGCTCCAGGTTTCGGCGCTGCCCGTAACGGTACAGCCCTTTTCGCCCTCGGCGATATGACCGATGCGGAACACGACCTCGCCCGCCGCTTCGAGCGCCGCGGTGACATCGGCCACATCGCTCTCGGCGACGACGACCGCCATGCCGATCCCGCAATTGAAGGTGCGCGCCATTTCCTCGGGCTCGATATTCCCCTGCGCCTGCAGGAAGGCCATCAGCCGCGGCTGCTCCCACGCATCGGCATCGACATGCGCGTGCAGCGTCTTCGGCAGGATGCGCGGGATATTCTCGAGCAATCCGCCGCCGGTGATATGCGCGAGCGCATGGATCTGGCCGGTCTTCACCAGCGGGAGCAGGCTCTTCACATAGATCCGCGTCGGCGCCATCAGCGCATCGATCAGCAGGATGGTCTGGTCGAACAGGGCAGGGCGATCGAGCTTCCAGCCCTTGTCGGCGGCCAGCCGGCGCACGAGCGAGAAGCCGTTCGAATGGACACCCGACGACGCGAGGCCGAGGATGATATCGCCCGCCGCGAGCTTGTCGGCGGTCAGCACTTGGTCGCGCTCGACTGCGCCGACGCAGAAACCCGCGAGATCGTAGTCGCCTTCATTATACATGCCCGGCATTTCAGCGGTCTCGCCGCCGATCAGCGCGCATCCGGCCTGCTTGCAGCCCTCGGCAATGCTCGCGACGACTTCGGTCGCGACATCATTGTCGAGCTTGCCCGTGGCGTAATAATCGAGGAAAAACAGCGGCTCGGCGCCCTGGACGATCAGATCATTCGCGCACATGGCGACGAGATCGATTCCTACCCCGTCGTGCTTTCCCGAGTCGATGGCCAGCTTGAGCTTCGTTCCCACGCCGTCGTTCGCCGCGACGAGCAAGGGATCGTTGAACCCCGCCGCCTTCAAGTCGAAAAAGCCGCCAAAGCCGCCGAGGTCGGCGTCGGCACCGGGACGGCGCGTCGCACGGGCGAGCGGGGCAATGGCACGGACCAGCGCGTTGCCGGTCTCGATCGATACGCCGGCCTGCGCATAAGTGTAGGAGCCGGGTTGGTTGTGCTTGGAATCCATGGCCAGCGCGACTAACGACTCTGGCCACGAAATGCCATGATTTCCTTGTCCGGCGCCAAGCTTTTGGGCAAAGCATAGAGAAGATATGATTTCGGCTGCTTTCCCCCGCTTCGCGCCCCGCCTGACCCTTGATGCCTTTCGCCCGCGCGATTGGCGCTGGGCCGCGCTTTTCGGCCTGTTCTTCGCGATTCTGCTCGTCGGCGTGGTCGAGGGGCAGATCAGCCGCGGCGATCGCGGCATCACCCCGATCAACAGCAGCGGCGATTTTCTCGCGAGCGGTATCCTCGTCGACGTCACCGGCGACAATGCCGACGATGCGCGCGAAAAAGGCTGGCGCGAGGCGCAGCGCCTCGGCTGGACGCAGCTTTATCGCAAATTGAACGGCAGCGACGGTCCCAAGCTGGGCGATTCTGTGCTCGACGGCATCGTCACCGCGATCGTCGTCGAGGAAGAACAGATCGGCCCGCGCCGATATGTCGCCCGGCTCGGCGTCCAGTTCGACCGCGTGCGCGCTGGCCAGATTCTCGGTGTCAGCGGCCGCACGTTGCGCTCGCCGCCTTTGCTCGTGATTCCCGTATACTCGATCGACGGCATCCCGCAGGTGTTCGAACAGCGCAGCGCCTGGCAGCGCGCGTGGGCCGAATATAATACGGGGCAGAGCGCGATCGACTATGTCCGCACCGCGGGCACCGGTGCCGATACGCTGCTGATCAACGCCGGGCAGACCGGCCGCCGCGGCCGCGTCTGGTGGCGCGTCATCCTCGACCAATATGGCGCCGCGGACGTGCTGACGCCGATCGCGCGCGTCGAATATTCCTATCCTGGCGGGCCGATAAAAGGCTATTTCACCGCGCGCTTCGGCCCCGACAGCAAGCTGATCTCCAGCTTCACGATGACCGGGCCGAGCCCGGCGGCGCTGCCCGACATGATGGAGAAAGCGGTCGCGCGGATGGACCGCATCTATATCGACGCGCTGGCGTCGGGCGTGCTGCGCACCGACACTTATCTCGTCCTCGAAAAGCCGGTCGAGCGCGAAGACCTGCCCGAGGAAGTCGCGACCGACGAGGACGCGCTGCCCAGCGAAACCGACAGCAGCGTGCCGACCACGGCGCCCGTCGGCGTGCAGAGCTTCACCGTCCAGTACAGTTCGCCTGACGTCGATTCGGTCACCGCGACCGAGCGCGCGGTCGGCGGCATCGCGGGCGTCCAGTCGGCGTCGACCACCAGCCTCGCGCTGGGCGGAACATCGGTGATGCGTGTGACCTTCCGGGGCGATATTGCCGCGCTCAGCGCCGCGCTCGCGGCGCGCGGCTACAAGGTGCAGGAAGGCGGCAGCACGCTCAGGATCAGCCGCTGATGGCGCGCGCGTCCCAGATTGCGCTGCCGCTCGACTGGAGCGCGGGGGGCAGCAACGACGGCCCGCTGATCGTCGGCACCAGCAATGCCGATGCCGTGCGTTACCTGCGTCACGTCGCCACCTGGCCCGTGCGCACCGCGGTGCTTACCGGACCGCGTGGGTCGGGGCGCAGCCTGATCGGCCGGCTCTTCGCCAGCGATACCGGCGGCCGGGTGATCGACGGTCATGACAGCGTTTCGGAAGAAGAGATTTTCCACGCGTGGAACGCCGCGCAGGCCAGCGGCTCGCCGCTGCTGATCATCGCCGACGCGCCGCCTGCAGAATGGAATGTCGCGCTGCCCGACCTCCGTTCGCGTCTCGCCGCCGTGCCGGTGTTGACGATCGGCGATCCCGACGACTGCCTTGCGCGCGATCTGATCGAGGCGATCTTCGCGCAGCGCGGAATGGCGCTCTCGCCCGGCGTCGCCTCATACATCGTCCCGCGGATGGAACGCAGCTATGCGGCGATCCACCGCGTCGTCGCGGCGCTCGACGCCGCGTCGCTCGAAAAAGGGGGCGGCATCGGCATCCGTCTTACTCGTGAAACATTACTGTCACAGGGGCTGATCGATCCCGATCTCCTTGAAAGGCAGGATGAAGCGACATGTCGATAACCGGCGGCCCCCTACGCGCAGACAATGATGCCGTCACCGCGGCGACCCCGCCCAGCTTTGGTCCCGAACGCTTCTTCAATCGCGAACTCAGCTGGCTGGCGTTCAACCGCCGCGTGATGGAGGAGGCGCGCAATCCCGCGCATCCTTTGCTCGAACGCCTGCGCTTCCTCTCGATCTCGGGCAGCAACCTCGACGAATTCTTCATGGTCCGCGTCGCGGGGCTGAAGGGCCAGCAATTGCAGGGGATCGACGATCCCTCGGCCGACGGCCGCTCGCCGGGGCAGCAGCTCGCCGAGATCGAGGCCGAGGTGAATCGGCTCGTCGATCAGCAGCAGAGCGAGTGGCAGTTGCTCCACCGTCAGCTTGGCGAACAGGGCATCGTCGTCCACGGTACGGGGTCGGACAAGGAAGCGCTGCGGACCGTCTTGCGCCAATATTTCATCGATCAGATTTTCCCGATCCTCACGCCGCAGGTGCTCGATCCGGCGCACCCCTTTCCCTTCATCCCCAATCGCGGCCTTGGGGTGATCTTCGACCTCCAGCGCAAGTCGGACAGGGAGACGGTGCGTGAACTGGTGATGATCCCCGCCGCGCTGCCGCGCTTCGTGCCCGTGCCGGGGCAGGGCAGCGCCTTTGTACCGATCGAATATCTGATCGAGATTTTCGGCGATCTCATCTTCCCGGGCTTCACGATCCGCTCGCTCGGCGTCTTTCGCATCATCCGCGACAGCGACATCGAAATCGAGGAAGAGGCCGAGGATCTCGTCCGCCTGTTCCGCACCGCGATCCGTCGCCGGCGTCGCGGCCGCGTGATCCTGCTCGAACTCGAAGCCGACATGCCGGGCGAGATCGCCGAGGTGCTCAACGCCGATATTCAGGGCCATGAGGCGATCGTCGCCAAGATCGGCGGGTTCATCGGCCTCGCGGCGCTGTCGGCACTCGTCGACGTCGATCGCCCCGACCTCAAATTTCCTGCTTATTCGGCGCGTTTCCCCGAACGCATCCGCGAACATGGCGGCGACTGTTTCGCGGCGATCCGCTCGAAGGACATCGTCGTCCATCATCCGTACGAAAGTTTCGAGGTCGTCCTCGCTTTCCTGCGGCAGGCCGCGGCCGACCCCGACGTCGTCGCGATCAAGCAGACGCTCTATCGCGCCGGCGACCAGTCGCCCGTGATCCGCGCGCTGATCGAGGCAGCGGAAGCGGGCAAGTCGGTGACTGCAGTCGTCGAACTCAAGGCGCGCTTCGACGAGGAACAGAATCTCCTCTGGGCGAACCAGCTCGAACGCGCCGGGGTGCAGGTCGTCTACGGCTTTATCGAGTGGAAGACGCACGCGAAAATCTCGATGGTCGTGCGCCGCGAAGGGCAGGGCTATCGCACCTATTGCCACTTCGGCACCGGCAATTATCATCCGGTGACCGCGCGCATCTATACCGATCTCAGCTTCTTTACCGCCGACCCGCGTGCGGGGCGCGATGCGGCGCAGCTGTTCAACTATATCACCGGCTATGTCGAACCCGAACGGCTCGACCTCATCACCATGTCGCCGCTCAACATGCGTAAGCATCTCAGCGAGCTGATCGACGCCGAAACCGCTGCGGCGAAGGCGGGCAAGCCGTCGGGCGTGTGGGCGAAGATGAACAGCCTCGTCGACCCCGACATCATCGACAAACTGTATGAAGCAAGCGCGGCGGGGGTGCCGATCGAACTGATCGTGCGCGGGATCTGCTGCCTGCGCCCCGGCGTGGCGGGCTTGTCGGAGACGATCCGCGTCAAATCGGTCGTCGGCCGCTTTCTCGAACATAGCCGCGTCTGGGCGTTTGCGAACGGCGCGGCTTTGCCGCATCGCGGGGCAAAGCTCTACATCAGCAGCGCCGACTGGATGCCGCGCAACTTCGACCGCCGCGTCGAATATATGATCCCGATCGAAAACCCGACCGTCCACGACCAGATTTTGGACCAGGTGCTCGTCGCGAACCTGATCGACAATGAACAAAGCTGGATCTTGGGCCCCGACGGCACCTCGGCGCGCGTCACGCCGGGAGACAAGCCCTTCAACTTGCACCATTATTTCATGACGAACGCGTCGCTCTCGGGCCGCGGCACGGCGCTCCACAAGCGCCACGACGTCCCGACCCTTGCGTTCGATATGCGTGAAGATTGACAAAATTGACCTTCCTACGCACCTCGAAACAAGCGGTCAGCCGGTCCGCTGTAATCGACATCGGCTCCAACTCGGTGCGCATCGTCGTCTATGAAGGACCGGCGCGCGCGCCCGCGGTGATCTTCAACGAAAAGGTCGCTGCCGGCCTCGGTCGCGGACTCGCGGTCGACGGGCGCATCGCCGTCGAAGACGCCGAACGCGGCCTCGTCGCGCTGCGCCGCTACGCGTTGCTGGCAAAGCATATGGACGTGAAGGACGTGCAATGCGTCGCGACCGCAGCGGTGCGCGACGCGGTGAACGGCCCCGACTTCATCGCCGCCGCCGCCGAAGCGGGGCTCCAGATCCGCCTGCTCTCGGGCGAAGAGGAAGCCGAGGCGGCCGGGCATGGCGTGCTCGCCGCGATTCCCGACGCGCACGGTATTGCCGTTGACCTTGGCGGCGGCAGCCTCGAACTGGCCGAAGTGTCGAATGGCCAGGTCGGCCGCCGCGCATCCTTTCCGCTGGGGGTGCTTCGATTGCCCGCGCTGCGCAAGGATGGTGATCAGGCATTCGAGCGCGCGATCCGCAAGATGCTCCATGCTGCGGGCTGGCCCGATGGGCTGACCGGCCAGCCGCTCTATCTCGTCGGCGGCTCGTGGCGCGCCTTGTCGCGCCTCGATCTCGAACTCACGCGCGACCCGCTCGCGGTGCTCGACCAGCATACGCTGCCGCGGAGCGCTTTGCGCCGCCTGCTCCGCGCCTCGAAGCGGCTGACCTTCGAAGAGTTGCGCGCAATTCCCGGCATGGCGTCGAACCGCGCTGCAGCCTTGCCCGATGCAGCGGCGCTGCTCGCTGCGCTGGTAAATATCCTCGACGTGCCCGAAATGACCGTTTCGTCGTCGGGGCTTCGCGAGGGGCTCCTCTATCAGGCACTCGATGCAGAGACGCGTGCGCAGGATCCGCTGATCGTCGCCGCCGAATTCGAAGGCCGCCGCCTCGCGCGTTTTGCGCCGCACGGGCGCGCCATCGCCGAATGGATCGCGCCGCTGTTCGCCGACGAGGCGCCCGCCGACAGTCGTGTCCGCCTCGCGGCGAGCCTGCTCAGCGACGTCGCCTGGTCGGCGAACCCCGATTTCCGCGCCGAACGCGGCACCGAGATCGGCCTGCACGGCAATTGGCGTAGCATCGATATTCCGGGGCGCATCCTGCTCGCGCGCGCGCTTTACGCCGGCTTTGGCGGCGCCGACGCCGAATTCCCCGCGATGGGAACCCTCGTGGTCCCCGAACGGCTCGCCCGCGCACGCCAATGGGGCCTCGCGATCCGCCTCGCGCAGCGGCTGACCGGCGGTGTCGAGGCGCCGCTCAAGGCGAGCGGTATCGCGCTGGTCGATGGCAAGCTGAAGCTTTGCCTCGATGCCGGCTGGCATCATCTCGCGGGCGAATCGGTCGAGCGCCGCCTGCGCGTCCTCGCGCAGTCGTTCGACGCGAAGCCGGACCTCGTACTGCTTTAGATTTCGGCCGCAGTTGCCGGGTCGATTTCGCTCATCAACAGCTTGCCGTTCTTGACGGCAAAACCCATCCGGCCCTCGACGAGGTCGAGCGCAGCGTGACCGAACACGTCGTAACGCCAGCCCTGCATCATCTGAATGCCCTCACGCGCGCCGGCGGCGAGTGCCTCGAGATCGTCGCTGCGCGCGATCAGCCGCGCCGCGACATTCAGTTCGCGCGCACGGATTTTCAGCAATAGCTTGAGCAGGTCGGCGACCAAAGTGCCTTCCTTGCCGAGCCCAGGGCCGCGCGGTGCGCGATCAGGCATCTCGTCCTTCGACATCGGCTTGGCGTTCGCGATGGCATCCATCAACCGGCCGCCGATGTCGTTGGTCCGCCAGGTCGCCGAAAGGCCGCGCACGCGGCCCAGCCCGTCCTGATCCTTCGGCGGATGCGCGGCGAGGTCGGCGAGCGTCTCGTCCTTGACGATACGGCCGCGTGGCAAATTCTTCGTCCGTGCCTCGCGCTCACGCCAGGCTGCGAGCGACTGCAGCCGGCCCAGCACGTCGAGCTTGCGCGTTGGTACCTTGATCCGCTGCCACGCCTTTTCGGGATCGACGCTGTAATTGGCAGGATCGGCGAGCTTTTCCATTTCCTCGTCAAGCCAATGACCGCGGCCGGTCTTGATCAGCTTGTCGAGCATCATTGGGAAAATCTTCGCGAGGTGCGTCACGTCGCCGACGGCATAGTCGATCTGGCGCTTGTCGAGCGGACGGCGGCTCCAGTCGGTAAAGCGCGCGCCCTTGTCGAGTTGCAGCCCGATCCACGCCTCGACCAAGTTTGAATATCCGACCTGTTCGGCCTGACCGAGTGCCATCTGGCCGATCTGCGTGTCGAAGATCGGATGCGGCGTCTTGCCGGTCAGGTTGAAGATGATTTCGACATCCTGCCCGCCGGCGTGGAAGACTTTCAGCATGTCCTCATTGTCGACGAGCAGGTCGAGCAGGGGCTTCAGGTCGATTCCGGGCGCCATCGGGTCGATCGCCGCGGCATGGTCGCGGTCAGCCACCTGGATCAGGCAAAGCTCTGGCCAGAAGGTGTTTTCGCGCATGAATTCGGTGTCGACCGCGATGAAATCGCTGTTGCGAATGAGGTCGCAGAATTCGACGAGCGCGGCGTTGGTTTCGATCAACGGATGGACTTGCATAGCGCGCCTATACAGCTAGTTGATGGGAACGGGCAGGAAAAATTGCCCATGCTCTTCGGGTCGCGGAGCCGGAACACCGGCAGCCAGATAAATGGCGGAAAAAGACGAAGGGAATAGGGGCATGATGTGGCTTGGTTGGGCGCTCGCCGCGCTCGGTTTTGCAATGCTTTTCGGGCAATATGCCGCGGGGCAGGCGGATATCTTCCTGTCCATTGCCAATCCGCGACCGCTCGACGAAGAATCGATGGTGGTCACGCTGAAGGGCTGGGGCTTCGCAGCCGAGGCCGCGCAGCCGTTCGTCACCCCCGAATCCGATCATGGCCTGTGCGACGTCCGCGTGTTTGCCACGCGGCGCCAGATGCTCGTCGCGATCGCGACCTTCGGTTTCCTGCGCCCGGTCACGGTCGCGTGGCGCGCGCACGCCGGCGTCCTGCCGCTGGGAGATGCGTGATGCCGATCATCAGACTGGGCGACGAAGGTCGCTGGACCAACTATCACGGCACCGGCACTTGCGAAGCGGCAACGCGCTTCGCCTTGCGCAGCGGCGACGCCGAGCGCGGGCGCGACGAGATCGCCATCGCCGCCAAGTCGGTGCACGACTGGCTGAAGCAGGCTGGGGCGGTCAGCCGCCGGGTCCGCCCGCTCGGTGCGGGCTGGTCGCCGTCGAACGTCAACATCTGCTCGCAAAGCTGGCTGCTCCACACGCGCCGTTTCAACCGCTGCTTCCGGATCGGCGCGAGCGATGTCCGCCCGGGCATCGATGCGGGCGCTTTGATGCTCGTCGAAGCGGGCGCGCTCGTCGACGAGGTTTCGGACAAACTCGAGGGACAGGGCCGTTCGCTGTGGACCAGCGGCGCGGGCAATGGGCAGACGTTCGCGGGGGCCGCGGCAACCGGCACCCACGGCTCGATGATCGCGCGCGGCGGCATCCAGGATCACATCCGCGCGGTGCAGATCGTGACCCCTGCAGGCATCCACTGGATCGAGCCGGCCGCGGGCGTGATGAGCGACGCTTTCATCGCCGCGACGGGTTCGACGGCGCTGCGTGACGATGAGCTTTTCGCGGCGGCTCAACTCCCGGTCGGATCGCTCGGCATCGTGACCGCACTTGTCGTCGACAGCGTCCTGAAATTCCTCGTCCGTCCGATTCAGAATTTGCGCAAGGTCGACCGCGCCGCCCTCGACTGGCTCGCCGGGGGTGAGTTCCGGCGCTTCTCGGCGGCCTATGCGCTCGATCGGGACCCCGATTTCGTCCAGATGATCGTCAATCCGTACAAGCCGTTCAAGCGCCCCGCGATGCTGCGCTTCCTCTATCGCGAGCCCTGGCGCGACGATTATCCGCGCGCGACGCCTGGCCAGCTTGGCGCGGGTTATGACGCGCTCAGCCTGCTTGGCCGCCTGCTCAACGACTATCCGTGGGCGCGCGGACCCTTGCTGCAATTCGCGATGAAGCAGGGGTATGCCAGCGGGCCCGACGTCGCCGACCCGCCGGTCTTTGGCAGCTGGGGAGAGGGGCTCGACACGCATCGGCCGCTCGCCGACCTGTTCAACGCGTCGGTCACCATCGACCGCGCTGACCTCGCTCGTGCCTTCGAGCGCATTTGCGCGGTCTATGCGAAACATGGTGGCTCGACCGTCGTCACCGTGCGCTTCATGGAGCGGGCGCAAGGCCTGCTCGCCCCGGCGCGCTTTGCGCACAATGCGGTGATCGACTTCGACGGCCCACGCAGCCAGCGGACAGCGGACGCCTATGCCCGCGTCGTCGAATGCCTCGATGCGGAGGGGATTGGCTTTACCCGTCACTGGGCCAAAAGCTGTCACCTCGACGCCCCGCGCGTCGCCGCCGACTATGGCGAGGATTTCAGGCGCTGGCGTGCCGCGCGCGACCGGTTGCTTCCCGACCCGGCGCACCGCGCGCTATTCGGTAGCGAAGTGCTCGATAAGCTGGGCCTGACCCTTTGATTTACGCCCTTCCGCCCTTGACAAATCGCTCGCCGCGCTGCCTTAGGCGCGGCCATAAACGTCAACTTTTTGTTGATTTGCTCCTTCACTGAAAGACGAAATAATGCACGCCTATCGCACCCACACATGCGCAGACCTTCGCGCCGCCAACGTCGGTGAGGAAGTCCGTCTTTCGGGCTGGGTGCACCGCACGCGCGAGCATGCGAATGTGCTCTTCGTCGATCTGCGCGACCATTATGGCATCACCCAGATCGTGGTCGAAACCGGTTCGGACCTCTATCCCACGGTCAACGCGCAGGGGCCGGAGTCGGTCCTGACCTTCACCGGCAAGGTCGCGGCGCGTTCGCCCGAGACGCTCAACCCGAAGCTCGCGACTGGCGAGATCGAAATCTACCCCAGCGCGGTGACCGTCCAGTCGTCGGCCGACCGCCTGCCGCTGCCGGTGTTCGGCGAGACCGAATATCCCGAGGAAATCCGCCTCACCAACCGCTTCCTCGACCTTCGCCGCGAACGGCTGCACAAGAATATCGTGCTGCGCTCGAACGTGATTTCGTCGCTACGCCGCCGGATGATCGATCAGGGCTTCACCGAATTCCAGACCCCGATCCTGACCGCGAGCAGCCCGGAGGGTGCGCGCGACTATCTGGTCCCCAGCCGCGTCCACCCCGGCAAATTCTATGCGCTGCCGCAGGCGCCGCAGATGTTCAAGCAGCTGCTGATGGTCGCGGGCTTCGACCGCTATTTCCAGATCGCGCCCTGCTTCCGCGACGAAGATGCGCGCGCCGACCGTTCGCCGGGCGAATTCTACCAGCTCGATTTCGAGATGAGCTTCGTCACGCAGGACGACGTCTTCAACGCGATCGAACCCGTCCTGCATGGCGTGTTCGAGGAGTTTGCCGATTTCGACGGCAAGGGCCGCACCGTGTCGCCGCTGCCGTTCCAGCGCATCCCTTATCGGGAATCGATGCTGAAATATGGCAGCGACAAGCCTGATCTCCGCAACCCGCTGCTGGTCCATGATGTGGGCGATTTCTTTAAGGGATCGGGCTTTGGCCGTTTCGCGACGATGGTCGAGGAAGGCCAGGTTGTCCGCGCCGTCGCCGCCCCCGAAACGCATGAGAAGAGCCGCAAGTTCTTCGACGAGATGAACAGCTGGGCCCAGTCGGAAGGTTTTCCGGGCCTTGGCTATGCGACGCAGAAGGACGGCGTGTTCGGCGGCCCGATTGCCAACAACCATGGCCAAGAAGGCATGAAGGCGATTGCCGATGCGATGGGCCTCGGCCCGAACGACGGCATTTTCTTCGCTGCGGGCGTCGAAGGCAAGGCGGCGAAGCTTGCGGGCCTCGCGCGCACGCGCGTCGCCGACCAGCTCGATCTGATCGACAAGAGCCGCTTCGAATTCTGTTGGATCGTCGACTTCCCGATGTTCGAGGCTGACGAAGACACCGGCAAGATCGATTTCAGTCACAACCCCTTCTCGATGCCGCAGGGCGAGATGGACGCGCTGACTGGCAAGGATCCGCTCGATATCCTCGCTTACCAGTATGACATCGTCTGCAACGGCGTCGAATTGTCGTCGGGCGCGATCCGGAACCACCGCCCCGACATCATGTACAAGGCGTTCGAAATCGCCGGCTATTCGCAGGCCGACGTCGATGCCAATTTCAGCGGCATGATCAACGCCTTCAAGTTTGGCGCACCGCCGCACGGCGGATCGGCGCCGGGCGTCGACCGCATCGTGATGCTGCTCGCCGACGAGCCGAATATCCGCGAAGTCATCGTCTTCCCGATGACCCAGAAGGCCGAGGATCTGATGATGAACGCCCCGGCGCCGGTCAGTGAGAAGCAGCTCAAGGAACTCGGCATCCGTATCGTCGACGGCCCGAAGAACTAAGGCGTGAGCGAACCCCGGGAGCACCGGCTGGAAACGCCGGAAGGCGATATCTGCTGGTTCGAATGGGGTGAGCGGGGGCAGGGGCCTTCGGTGCTGCTGCTCCACGCCACCGGGTTCCACGCGCGACTGTGGGGTCAGATCGTCGCGGCGCTGCCCGCCGGCACGCATGTCATCGCGCCCGACCACCGCGGCCATGGACGAAGTTTTCGCCCTGCGACGCTCGCCAACTGGGCAGCGACCGCCGACGCGCTGCTGCCGTTGCTCGACGGGCTCGGGGGGCATCCGCTCATCGGCTGCGGGCACAGCATGGGCGCTTATATCTTGACGCGGCTCGCGTCGCAGCGGCCGGCCGCCTTCGCTCATCTCGTCCTGATCGATCCGGTCATCATGGCGCCTGCCTTTTACGAGGGCGAGGCGGCCAAGCCGATCCCCGATCCCGCCGGACATCCGGTCGCGCGTCGCCGCAACGGCTGGTCCAGCGCCGAAGAGATGCGCGTTCGGTTCGCCGAACGGCCGCCCTATGCGAATTGGGATCCGCGCGTCCTCGCCGACTATTGCACCTATGGGCTGCTTCCTGCGGCGGATGGCGAAGGACTGGAACTTGCCTGCCCTCCGGCGCTTGAAGCCTCGGTTTATCAGAATGCGCTGCGTACCAGCCCGCATGAGTGGCTCCACTATCTCGCAGTGCCTTCGACGGTGATCCGCGCCCCAACCGGCGAGCGCGGCAGCGAGCTCGATTTTTCGCTGAGTCCGACCTGGACGGGGCTGGGGCCGGCGATCAATGCCGTGCGCGATGAGTTATGGGCCGAGCACACCCATTTCATTCCGATGGAAAATCCGGCGCGCGTTGCGGCGCTGCTCGCCGAGCATCTCTGACCTTTCCCGCTTTGACAGTCGCCCGGGGCTGCGATAGCCCGGCGCAGGGTTATTGTCGGGGGGTGAGATGTTCGACAAGCGACTGGCGCTAGCCGCCGCTTTCCTTTGCCTTGCTACGCCCGCCGCGGCCGAGACGCTGACGATCGCCGGCAGCGATCCCGCCACCGCCAACGTCAACGACTTGCTCCGCCTGTCGGTCGAGCGTTTTCAGGGCGAAGATGGCGCGGCGCTGGCGCAGCAGCTCGAGGCTGAACTCGGCAATGTGCAGTTCGATGGCCGGCCCTACTATCGCATTGTCGCCCCCGAATCGGGCGCGCCGACCGATGGCCTCGTCACCGGCACCACGCGCGCCAGCGTTGACGAGGTCGCCGTGACCGAAAAGCGCGACAAATGTGTCGAGCACGACCCCGCGGACAAGAAGAAATGCCTGAAGGAGATCGAGGTCGATATCCGCTGTCGCCGCCGCACGATCAGCGTCGCGACGACCGCGCGGCTCGTCGCCATCGGCGACGGCTCGGTCCGTTATACACGCCCGCTCAACGCGCGCGATCAGGTGACATATTGCCCCGACCGCTCCGCCTCGCGTTCGGTCGACGACTATATCGCGGGCGTCCAGCACGACCATGTCGTCGCGATCCGTCGCGACCTTGCGCCGCGCGATTATGAACTCGATGTCCGCGTCGAGGAAAGCACCAAGGGGCTCGCAAAACCGGCGCAGACCGTGTTCAAAAACGCCGTGCGGCAGACCAAGAGCGACCAACGCGGCGCGTGCGCGGCGTGGACCGCGCTCACCCGCGACGCCGAACCGACCGCCGCGCTCGCTTTCAATCTCGGTCTCTGCGCCGAGATGCAGGGCGATTTTACCGCCGCGACCGACTGGTATGGCGAGGCGCGGCGGCAGGGATCGCGCAGCAGCGCGATAACCGAAGGCCTTGAACGCATTGAACGCAACCGCCGCGCGCTGGCCGATTGGGACGCGCGCAAGCGCCTGATCGGCCAACAGTAAGAAAGCCCGCACGCCCTGTGCCATAAAACGACAGCGCCGCATCATCCTTGGTAGGATGGTCGCGAGTACGCTAGGGAATACATATGAGCATCTCCCTCTCCGACTATGAAACCGGCGCCAAATATGATGGCGACTATTCCGACACCATCGCCGCACTCGAGGACCGGCTCGAACGGCTGCAGGCCGCGCACATCATCCACGGCCAGCGCAGCATCATCATGTTCGAGGGCTGGGACGCCGCGGGGAAGGGCGGGATCATCCAGCGGCTGACCGCGTCGCTAGACCCACGCTATTTCGAGGTGTGGCCGATCGCCGCGCCGAACGATGAGGAAAAGGCGCGCCATTTCCTGTGGCGTTTCTGGAAACGCCTGCCCGGCAACAGCGAAATCTCGATCTTCGACCGCAGCTGGTACGGCCGCGTGCTCGTAGAGCGCGTCGAGGGCTTCGCGACCGAAGCCGAGTGGCGGAAGGGTTATGACGAGATCAACGAGTTCGAGGCGCAGCTGACCGGCAGCCGTACGAACCTCGTCAAACTGTTCATCCACATCACGCAGGACGAGCAGGACGAACGCTTTGCCGCGCGCCTCGACGATCCGTGGAAGCGCTGGAAGACCGGGACCGAGGATTATCGCAACCGGTCGAAGCGCAAGGACTATCTCGCCGCGATCGAAGAGATGTTTGCACAGACGAACACGCGCTGGGCACCGTGGAAGGTGATCGACGGCAACAACAAGAAGGCCGGGCGCGTTGCGGCGCTGACGCATATCGTCGAGACGCTCGAGGCCGTCGTTCCGATGACGCCCCCTGAACGCGACCCCGCAGTCGTCAAGCTCGCGGCCAAGGCGTTCGGCTACAAGCCCAAAGACTAGGTTTTTCGCCCCTCTCGGCTAGTAATCGCACGCTCCAGACGCTACATGGGAGTGATGAGCCGCGCGAAAAGAACCGATGACTGGGGATTTCCCCGCTGGCGCCCCTATGGATCGAGCACCGAGGCGCAGAAGGTACGCCTCTGCGATCGCCATGGCTGCACCAATCCCGGCAACTGCCCCGCGCCCAAATCGCCGAACAGCCCCGAACGCTGGTATTTTTGCGAAACGCACGCCGCAGAATATAATCGCGGCTGGGATTATTTCGAAGGATTGAGCGCCGAGGATGCTGCCGAGCGCGCGGCCAATGAGACACGCGACGCCGGGGGCTATGCCAAGGCGCAGCACTACGCTTGGGGCGGATCGGGCGATGGAAGCCGCAGCGCCGATGAAATGCGCGCGCTCGAAATCCTCGACCTCGAACCCGACGCCGATTTCGAGGCGACGAAGAAAGCTTGGCGCAATCTCGCCAAAGAAACACACCCCGACGTGAAGCCCGGCGATGCCGACGCCGCCAAGCGTTTTGCGGCCGGACAGGCGGCGTTCGAGGTGCTCAAGCAGGCCGAAGAACGGAAGAGCTGGAAGCCCGCGTAACGCGCGTCCTTTCCTTCCAAAGCAACCACACCCCGGACCGGGCGTTCCTTGTTCAAGTTTAACAAGGAGATGTCGCGTGACCACGGCCAAGACCTTTACCGCACTCGCCGCCGGGGCTTTGATCCTCGCTCCGGGCGTCGCGCTGGCGCAGACCGGTTCGACCGAGCAGTCGACGACGACACAGGAAGACCGCGTGGGCGCGATCCTCGGCACTTTGTTCGGGGATCGGCTCGGTGCGTCGACCTCAATCGAGCGGCAATGGGCGGCGGGCCGCAAGCCGCTGGCGACCCAGCGCACCCAATTCAATACCCGCATCGATAGCGATGTCCGCTCGGGAACGTTGACCGCGCGCAACGGCATGCGCGTCAAGGCCGAGTATGATGAACTCGTCGCGCTCGAAGCCCGCTATGGTGCGGATGGCCGGTTCACGACGCAGGAACGGACCGACCTCGGCGACCGTTATGGCGCGCTGACACAGGCGCTGACCGACGGCGGTTATGCCGATGACGGCGGCTCGACGAAATTGTCGGTTGCCGAAGGGCGTACCGAGTTCGACCGGCGTGTGGATGCGCGGGTCTCCGCTCGCGGTCTGAGCCGCACGCAGGCGACGAGCCTCAAGCGCGATTATGCCGCCTTGATTCAGACCGAAGCGACCTACGCCCGCGACGGGATCAGTGATCGCGAGCAGGAAGACCTCGATGCCCGCCTCGATGCGCTCGACGCGCGTGTCGGCGATACCGCCTATGGCGGCGGCTCAGCCGTCCTCGACAACCGCACCCGCTTGTCCAACATCGACAGCGCGCTGCGCGCCAGTGGCCTCAGCGCCGCGGCGCAGGCACAGGTTCGCGTAGAAGCTGGCGACTTGACCCGTCTCGACGCGGCTTATGCCCGCACGACACCGAGCAGCGATGACCGGAGCTATCTCGAGCGCCGTATCGTGGATCTTGAGACGCGGGCGCGCGTCCGCCGCTAACGGTTGCGCTATTTATAGATGCAGGCGTCGAGTCCGTCGCGCTTCACGACGCCGATGCGCGCGCGGATCGTGTTGCCGTAGCGGCGGGTGAAGCCCGACGGGCTCACCGCCTCGCGTTTCTTGGGCAGCGGCAGGATCGCGGCGATACGGCCCGCCTCGGCGGGCGTGAGCTTGCGGGCGCCATGTTTGAAATAGCGCTGCGCGCCTGCTTGGACCCCATAAGTGCCGATGCCGGTCTCGGCGACGTTGAGGTAAACCTCCATGATCCGCCGCTTGCCCCAGATTTTCTCGATCAGGAAGGTGAACCACACTTCGGGCACCTTGCGGACATATCGGCTCCAGCCGCTGCCCTGCCACAGGAAGACATTTTTTGCGGTTTGTTGGCTGATCGTCGATCCGCCGCGCATGCGCTTGCCCTTCGCGTTACGCTCGATCGCCTGTTCGATCGCGTCGCGGTCGAAACCGTCGTGGCTACAGAATTTGCCGTCCTCGGCCGCGATCGCCGCGGCGACCATGTTGCGGTCGATGTTCGACAGGCTTTCCCAATCCTTGGTGATCCCGCTGCTGTCGGCCAGCATGGTGAAGGTCACCGGCGGGGGCACGACCGCATAGATCAGTACCCACAACACCGATGCTATGATGAACCAGAGCAGCCATTTGAACGGCCGCAGATACCAGGGGAGCTTGCGCTTCTTCGCGCGGGGAGGAGTTGCCATGCGCGGCAAATTAGCCGCTTGCGGTTTCGAGGCAAGCGGGCTTGATCCTGCGAAGCAAGAAACCTTGTCCAGTGGAGGAATGACCAGAATGTCGCTTCGATCCCTATTGCTGCTCGCCGCTGCGACTACCGCAGTGCCGGCCGCCGCGAAGGAGGAGAGCCATGATCTCTGCCCTGATCGCCCGGGGCTTGGCACACCCGCCTGCACGGTCGAGCCAGGGTCGATGCTGTTCGAGATCGGCCTTGCCGACTGGACGCTCGATCGCGCCACCGACAGCAGGACCGATAGCTGGGCCTTTGGCGACGCGCTGCTGCGCGCCGGCCTGACTCCTTCGCTGGAGGTTCAGCTTGGCTGGACCATGGTCGGCCATGTGCGCGAGCGCGACCTCGCGACGGGCGACACCACCAGCCGGACGCGAACCGGCGATGTCACGCTCGCGTTACGACAAAATCTCAGCAATCCTGACGGATCGGGTTTCTCGGTCGCGCTGATGCCGTATGCGACGCTGCCGCTGGGCGGGTCGGGCGTCGGGGCGGGTGATTGGGGTGCGGGGCTGATCGTACCGGTCAGCTTCGAGCTCGGCGAGCTGTCGCTCGGGCTCACGCCGCATGTCGACGCTGCGGTCGATAGTGACGGCGACGGCCGCCATACGGCCTATGGCTCCGTCGTAGGTGTCGGGTTCGGCCTGTCCGACAATATTTCGATGGCGGCCGAAATCTCGCTGACCCGCGACCGCGACCCCGGTGGACACACAACCGAGGCGCTCGCGGGGCTTTCGGCCGGCTGGCAGCCCGATGCCGACAGCCAATGGGATATGGGCGTCAACGCCGGCCTCAATGGTGACACCCCCGACGTCGAACTCTATTTCGGCTATGTGCGCCGCTTTTGACACGAGCGCCGCGGGTCCATTCGGCTTTTAGGCGCGGATCAGGCGCCGACCAGCCGACGGTCGCCCGCGAGCTTGAGCATCGCCTTTTGCAGCTTTTCAAACGCGCGCACCTCGATCTGGCGGACGCGTTCGCGGCTTACGTCGTAAACCTGGCTCAGGTCTTCGAGCGTCTTGGGATCGTCGGTCAGTCGCCGTTCGGTCAGGATATGGCGCTCGCGTTCGTTCAGCGATTCCAGCGCTTCGCTCAGCAGCGAATGGCGCACGTCGCGTTCCTGCGCTTCGGCGACGCGTTCGTCCTGTAGCGGGCCCTCGTCGCCGAGCAAATCCTGCCACTGGCTGTCACCATCCTCGCCCATCGGGACGTTCAGCGAAGTGTCGCCGCCCATCGACATGCGGCGGTTCATGCTCGTGACTTCTTCCTCGGTCACGCCGAGGTCGGTCGCGATCTTGGTCAGATGTTCGGGCGACAGGTCGCCGTCCTCGAACGCCGCGAGGTTGTTCTTCATCCGGCGAAGGTTGAAGAACAGCTTCTTCTGCGCCGCGGTGGTGCCCATTTTGACGAGGCTCCACGAGCGCAGGATGAATTCCTGAATCGACGCGCGGATCCACCACATCGCATAAGTGGCGAGGCGGAAGCCGCGTTCGGGGTCGAACTTCTTCACGCCCTGCATCAGGCCGATATTACCTTCGCTGATCAGCTCGCTGACGGGCAGGCCATAGCCGCGATAGCCCATCGCGATCTTTGCGACGAGGCGGAGGTGCGAGGTCACGAGCTGCGCCGCAGCTTCATTGTCGCCATGCTCCTGGAATCGCTTCGCAAGCATATATTCCTGCTCGGGGGTGAGCAGGGGGAATTTGCGGATTTCGGCCAGATAGCGGTTCAGGCTCGCCTCACCGCCGAGTGCGGGCACTGTTGCCGGAACATTGCTTTTGTTAGCCATTGGTAGAGACTTCCCTTATTTTCAGAGGAGAAATATGCCGCGGTTGTGTCCGGCGGTCAAAATAGATTTTCATTCGAAACCTAAACGCGCAATTCATCGATCAGTTCCCGCATGTCGCCTGGGAGTTCGCTGTCGAGCGCGATTTCGTTACCGGTTACCGGATGAATAAAACCCAAATGGGCGGCGTGCAACGCCTGACGTACGAAATTCCGCGCCCGAAGGACATCAGACAAAGGTTTACGTTGGCGCCCGTAAACGGGGTCACCGACTAGCGGATGGCCGATATGCGCCATATGGACACGCACCTGATGCGTGCGGCCGGTTTCGAGGCGGCATTCGACCAAAGTCGCGCCCTTCAGCGGTTCGATCGTCCGATAATGCGTGATCGCATGCTTGCCGCGCCCTTCGGCAACCACCGCCATCTTCTTGCGGTTGGTGGTCGAGCGGCCGAGCGTGGCATCGATCGTGCCGTTTGCCGGCATTGGCCGTCCGGTCGCGAGCGCGAGATAGCGGCGGTCGATACTGTGCGCCGCGAACTGCTTCGCGAGGCCTTCGTGTGCCTTGTCGTGCTTGGCGGCAACGATCAGCCCGCTTGTGTCCTTGTCTATCCGGTGGACGATCCCCGGCCGTGCGACGCCGCCGATGCCCGACAATTGCCCCGCGCAATGATGGAGCAACGCATTGACCATCGTGCCGTCGAGATTGCCCGCGGCGGGATGGACGACCATCCCCGCGGGCTTGTCGATCACGATCAGATGCTCGTCTTCATAGGCGATGACCAACGCCATGTCCTGCGCGACATTGTGCGCGGGCGTCGCGACGGGCAGGCGGACCTCGATCGTCGCGGGCGCAGCAGCTTTTGCCGAGGGATCCCAAAGGATATTCCCGCTAGCATCGGCGACGCGGCCGCCCTTGATGAGGCTCTTGAGGCGCTCGCGCGACAGGCTGGGCAGCGCCTCGGCCAAGGCCCGGTCGAGCCGCAGCCCGGCCGCGCTATTGTCCAGCGCTACGGTCAAAATGTCGTCGTCCCCCTGCATTGAAGACAATGTGGTTTTCGGACGGCGAAATTCAAGGGCACGGCTCGCCGTATCGCGCTTGCTCTGGACGGCTTTGGTGCCGTAGGAGCAGCCCATGCCGGAAAGGTCCGGACGCTGCGCTGGGGAGCCATTTCATCCATGTCCGACGATCGCGTCGATTTCGCCTCGATGCTGGCCTCGCGCCTGTGTCACGACCTGCTGAGCCCTGTCGGCGCCTTCGCCAACGGGCTGGAACTGCTCGCCGACGAAAAAGATCCGGCGATGCGCGAGCGTTGCTTCGAATTGCTCGAACAGAGCGCGCGGACGTCGGCGAACAAGCTGAAGTTTTTTCGTCTCGCCTTCGGATCCGCGGGCGGTTTCGGCGAACTCGTACCGGCCGACGAAGCGAAGTCGGCGATCCAGGGGATCATCGGTGATCGCGCGATCGAGCTCAACTGGATGATCGGGACCGATCCGCTGCCCAAGCCGGCGGTGAAGATCATCCTGAATCTGTCGCTCCTCCTTGTCGATGCGTTGGTGCGCGGCGGGCGGCTCGATGTTGGTTGCGAAAAGCAGGGTGAGGGGATCGAGATCGCGCTCCATGTCGAGGCAGAACGCATGTTCCTCGACGCCGACGTCGAACGCATCCTCGCCGAGGGTGAAGGTGCGACCCCGATGACCTCGCGCACGGCGCCCGCGGTGCTGGTGCAGGCGGTGGCGCGGCAGAATGACGGCACCGTTATGCTGGCGCGCGAAACGCCGACCTCGTTGCTGGTTGGAGCCGTCCTCCGCGGTCGCGGGTAAAGCCTCCCTTAACCATTGTCGGGCATGGTCGAACCTCAGTTTTTGGGGCGCACCGGTACCGCGATGGACGATCTGCTGAACGACTTTCTAGCCGAAACGGCGGAAATCCTTGCCGAAGCCGGCGGGGCCATTGTCGCATGGGAGGCCGATCCCACCGATCGAGCGCAGCTCGACGCGATTTTTCGCTTCGTTCACACGATCAAAGGCAGCTCGGGCTTTCTCGCGCTGCCGCGCGTCACTGCGCTGTCGCATGCGGCCGAAGACGCGCTTGATCAGGTGCGGCGCGGCAACCGTCCGGCCAACGCGGCACTCGTCACCGGGGTGCTCGGTATCCTCGACCGGCTGGGCGAGCTTTGCACAACGCTGGGCCAGACGGGCGTCGAGCCCGCGGGCGACGACCGTGGCGTCATCGCTGCCCTTGCGGTGGACGATGTCGCCGACGAACCGGTGATCGAGGTCGCGGGGGTGCCGATGCGCCGTGAAGATGACCTCCAGGCCGAATTGCAAAACTGGCGCTCGATCCGCGTGCCGCTGCCGCTGCTCGACAGTGTGATGACCGGCGTCACCGACATCGTCCTCGCGCGCAATGAATTTGCGCGGATGCTCAGGGAATCGGGGGCCGACCTGTCGGTGATCGCGTCGTTCGACCGTCTGTCCGATTCGATCGCCGGAATGCGCCAATCGGTCAGCCAGATGCGCATGCAGCGGATCGACAAATTGTTCGCGCCGCTGCCACGCATCGTCCGCGACTTGGCGCAGGACATGCGCAAGAAGATCGCCTTCCACACGAGCGGTGGCGAAGTCGAACTCGACCGCGAGATGATGGAAAACATCCGCGATCCGCTGATCCACATCGTTCGCAACGCGATCGACCATGGCGTCGAATCGCTTGAGGATCGGGTCGCCGCCGGCAAGGATATTACCGCGACGATTTCGGTCTCCGCGCGCCAGTCGGGCAACCAGATCGAAATCGAAGTGCGCGACGACGGCCGCGGCCTGTCGCCCGATGCGCTGGTCGCCAAGGCGATCGCGTCGCGCGTCGTCACCGCAACCGATGCGCGCGCGTTGACACCCAAGGAAAAGCTCGAGCTGATTTTCCGCCCCGGTTTCTCGACTGCCGCGAAGGTGACCGCGGTTTCGGGTCGCGGCGTCGGCATGGATATCGTAAAGGCGAATGTCGAAAAGATCGGCGGAGTCGTCGAATTGCGCAACGACGAAGGCCGGGGGCTGACGATCCTGCTCCGCGTGCCGATGACGCTGACGATCATTTCGGGGCTGATGGTTCGTGCGGCGGGGCAATATTTCGCGATCCCGCGCGGCGCGGTGCGCGAAATTCTGCTCGAGAGCGGTGATACGGTGCGTATCGATCAGCTGGGCGGGGGCGAACTGGCGACCGTGCGCGGCGAACAATTCCCGCTCCTTCGGCTGGAAAATATACTGGGCCGCGAACGCGACGTCGATGATGACAGCGACGACCGCGCTCTCGTGATTGTACGGCCGGGGCAGGGGCAAAGCTATGCGCTGAGCGTTGCCGCGATCCACGACCATGAGGAATTGGTGATCAAACCCGCGGCGCCGATGATCATGGCGACCGGCCTCTACGCCGGCACCACGCTACCTGACAACGGGCGCCCCGTCTTGCTGCTCGATGTTCAGGGCCTACTCGCCATTGCGGCGATCGACGCCAGCGAAGCGGGCCGCAGCCACAACCGGATGGCCGAAGCCGACGCTGCCGCCGCGGCCGCGCGCAATGCGGTCCAGCTGCTGTTGTTCCGCGACACGAATAACCGTGTCCGCGGCGTCCGTCTGTCTGTCATCGAGCGTGTCGAAGAGGTGCCCGCAACGGCGCTGTTCGAAAGCGCAGGCCGCGTGCAGGCGCAGATCGGCGAGGATATATTCCCCGTCCACGCCGCGACGCTGCCAGGCGGCGAGGGGACGCTGAAGCTGCTTCGCCTTTACGACGGCCGCGCGGTGCTCTGTTATCCGATCGCTGAGGTGATCGACATTGTACGCCTGCCCGATGCGGTGCAGCCTTCGGCGGTGCCCGGCCTGATCGCGGGCGTCGTGCTTGTCGGTGGCGATCCGGTCGAACTGATCGATCCCTTCTGGCTGATGGAACAATATGCCGCCGGCGCACCCGCACCGGCGCTGCGCCGACCGCTCTGCCGTGTCACCGACGATCGCGATGGCTGGGGCGGCAATTTCCTCGCGCCGATCCTGCGCAACGCCGGCTATCGCGTCGTCCTCGGTGATGATGTGTCGGATGAAGTGCCCGATGTCCTGCTGTGCTGCATCGACGAAGGGGAGGTTATGAGCTCTGCTAGCGGTGAGGTGCCGGTGATCCGGCTGCGCACGTCGATCGCAGCCACGGGGCCGGAAGACGAAACCGTCTATCGTTATGACCGCCAGGCGCTTCTCGACGCCCTGCGCCGTCAGGTCGGGGGAGACCGCGCATGATGGAAAAACTCTATCTGATCGCGCGCATCGCCGATACCCGCGTTGCGCTCCGCAGCCGCGCGATCAATTCGGTCGTTACCGTCGGCATACCGGTCGAAGTGCCTGCCGCACCGCTGCATGTCGCAGGGCTGTTTGCGCTGCGCAGCCGCGTCTTCACGCTGATCGATCCGCATGTCGTCATCGGCCTGCCAGCGGTGCCCGTCGCGCCGGGGCAGCGCGTGATAGTCGTCGACGTCGCCGAGCATGGTTATGCGCTGCTCGCCGACGAGATCGAGGATGTCTGTTTCATCGACGCGCCTGAGACGCGCATCGCGGGAAAACTGCTGCCCGGCTGGGCGCGCGTCGCCGATGCGATGATCGAACATCGGGGCGCTTCGCTGCTCGTTGTCGATCCGTCCAACTTTATCACGCTGCCGGCCTTAAAGGCGGCATGAATTCGGTCGTTTATTAACGGGGTGCACACGCCTTCACCGTAAACATGCCCAAATCCCGGGGGTCGGAGTTAAATTGAATGTCGAAATCTTGTCTGGTGGTCGATGACAGCAAAGTCATTCGCAAGGTCGCGCGCCATATTCTTGAAAGCATGTCCTTTGCCGTCGAAGAGGCGGCCGACGGGCAGGAGGCGCTGACCTTCTGCCGCGCCAATCGCCCCGACGTCATCCTGCTCGACTGGAACATGCCGGTAATGAGCGGAATGGAGTTTCTCGGGGCGTTTAACGACCTCGATTACGGTCGTGAAGAACGGCCACGCGTCGTTTTCTGCACGACCGAAAACAGCATCGACCATATCCGCGCGGCGATCGAAGCCGGGGCGGACGAATATGTCATGAAGCCGTTCGACCGCGAAACGCTTGAAGGAAAGCTGCAGCTCGTCGGCATTGCTTGAGGTGTTTTAAGTGGCCCGTCCACAACCCCTGATACAAGATCCCGAGCCGACCGTCCGCACTGTGCGCGTGATGCTCGTCGATGATAGCCTCGTCGTCCGCAGCATCCTCGAGCGGATCGTCGATCAGCGGCCGGGGCTCAAGATCTGCGCATCGGTTGCCTCGGCGCACGACGCGCTCGACTATCTGGCCCGCGAGCCTGTCGACGTCGTCATCCTCGATATCGAAATGCCGGGAATGAACGGCATCGATGCCTTGCCGCATATCCTCGAGCGCGCGGAAAAGGCGCGTGTGCTCATCCTGTCGTCGAATTGCGTTGAGGGTGGTCCCGCCGCGATCGACGCGCTCGCGCTCGGCGCGAGCGACACGCTAGCCAAGCCCGGGCGCGGCAGCTTTTCGGGGCGTTTCGCCGAAGTACTGACCGAGCGGATCATGACGCTCGGCCATCAACGCGATTTTCCGACCCCGGTCCCCGTAGCCGAGCGCCCGGCTCCGGCGCCCGCCGTGCTCGCGATCGATACCGATCAGCCAATCGAATGCATCGCGGTCGCGGCATCAACCGGCGGCATTCCCGCTTTCGCCAATTTTCTCGCCAATCTGGACCCGCGCATCACCGCGCCGATCCTGCTGACCCAGCATCTGCCCGACGCCTTCATGGAATTTTACGCCAAGCAAATCGCGACGATGACCACGCGCCGCGTTCGCGTCGCCGAGCAGGGAATGGTCGTCGAGCGCGGTTGCATCTATCTCGCCCCCGGCGACGCGCATCTGATCGTCGTCGCCAGCGGCCGCCGCCGCGAAATCGCGCTTGACCGCCGCGTGATGGACAATGGCTGCTGCCCCTCGGCCGACCCGATGCTCGATTCGGTTGCCGACGTCTATGGCAAGGGCGGCGTTGCGGTTATCCTCAGCGGCATGGGCCGCGACGGCGTGATCGGTGCGGCGCGGCTGAAAGCGGCCGGCGGCACGATTTTCGCGCAGGCGCCCGAAAGTTGCGTGATCTGGGGGATGCCCGGTGCGGTCGCGAAGGCTGGCATTTCCGCCGCGACGCTCAACCCTGACGCGATCGCACTGATGCTCGGCAGCTTCCTTCCGGGGCGCCGCAAGTCATGATGGGCGCGACCGCCAGCGAGTCGGCGTATCGCGTGTTGATGGGGGTGCTCGAATCGCGGACGGGACAGACGCTGTCGCCGAACCGCATCTGGCGGATCGAAATGTCGCTGAAGCCGGTGATGCAGCGCCACGGTATCGCCGATCTCGACGCGCTCGTCGCGGCGCTGGTCACGTCGAACAGCCGCCAATTGCTCGACGATACCGTCGATGCGATGCTGAACAACGAGACCTATTTCTATCGCGAATATAGCGTGTTCGACGAAATCGCTGCAACCGCGCTTGAACAGATTCGCGAGATTAACAAGCTTCGCCGCCGGCTTACCGTCTGGCATTGCGGCGTATCGACCGGCCAGGAAGCCTATTCGCTCGCGATGCTGATCGCCGAGCAAGGGGTGAAATGGGCGGGTTGGCAGATCGATATCGTCGGCACCGACGTCAGCTATCACGCAATTTCGCGCGCGCGCGTCGGCCTCTACAGCCAGTTCGAGATCCAGCGCGGGCTGCCGGTGCAGCGCATGGTGCGCTGGTTCGACCAGACCGACGGCGGATGGCTGGCCAAGGCGGATCTGCGCCGCCGCGTCGATTTTTCGGTGCAGAATATGCTCACCGACCGCCCGCCGCTCGCGAGTTCCGCCGACCTGATCTTCTGCCGCAACCTGCTGCTCTATTTCTCGGCGCCGATGCGCCAGAAAGCCTTTGCTCGGCTCCGCGCGATGGCCGCGCCTCAAAGCTTCCTCGTGCTCGGTGCGGGCGAAACGGTGCTCGGCCAGACCGACCAGTTCGTCGCCAGCCCGCGTCTGCGCGGCCTTTACGAGCCCGCCGATCAGCAGGTGCGCCGGGCGGCGGCCGCCTGACCTTGCTTTTTGCGCCCCACTGGCGCAATCGATGGGCTGGCAAGTACAGGACGGACCCCCAAAAGCGTATGAGCGATTTTATCGAACGCTGGTCTCCCAATTTCGACGAGCGCGCGCTGCCCATCTCAATGATCGTGCTGCACTATACCGGTATGAAGAGCGGTGCCGAAGCCATTGATTGGCTTGCCAATCCCGAAGCGAAAGTGTCGGCGCACTATGTCGTCAGCGAAGACGGCCAGATCACCCATATGGTGCCCGAGGACAAACGCGCTTGGCACGCCGGCAAGTCGCACTGGCGAGGGGTCAGCGACATTAATTCGGCGAGCGTAGGAATTGAGATCGTCAATCCGGGGCATGAATGGGGGTACGTGCCGTTTCCCGATCCGCAGGTCGCGTCGGTCGTCCGCCTTGTCCATTTGATCAAGGATCGCCACGCGATCACCCGCGGCAATGTCGTCGGCCATTCGGATATCGCTCCGACGCGCAAGCAGGATCCGGGTGAGCTGTTTCCTTGGGAAGAACTTGCGCGCCGCCGTCTCGCGCTCCCACGCCCGACCAAGAAGCTCACCGATCCGCTGTGGACCGACGCCGGCTTTCTGCTCGCGCTCGAGCGTTTCGGATATGATGTGACCGACGGCTTCGCCGCGACGGTGGCGTTCCAGCGCCGGTTCCGGCCGGAGCTGATCGACGGCACGATTTGTGGCGAATGCCGCGCGATCCTGCTCGCGCTGCTGTTGCCGCAGCCCGAAGGGAGTTGACATAAGCTCAGCGCCCGAAGGCATTCATCCTTTGCCCCTTCGGAAAATTGCGGCGCTGGCCGAATTCCGGCTTAGCCCAGCCCTTCAACCTCTTCGGCCAGTTCCAGCCAGCGGTCTTCGGCGGCCGCCTTTTCCTCGCGCAGCTTTTCGAGCTTCTCCGTCAGTTCGGTGAATTTCGCATGGTCGCGGGTGAAGAGGGATCCGTCCGAAAGCTCGGTTTCAACACCTGCCATTTCGGTTTCGATTTCCCCGATGCGGCCGGGCAGCATGTCGTAGTCGCGCTGGTCCTTGTAGCTGAGCTTCTTGCGCGTGGTCGGCGGGGGCGGCGGGGCGGCAGTTGCGGCCTTGGCCTTGGCGCTGTTTGGCTTGGTGCGCTTCGCCTCCCAGTCGGCGTAGCCGCCCGCGACAATGTCCACCTTGCCCGACCCGTCGAGGCCGAGCGTCACGGTGACGGTGCGGTCGAGGAAGTCGCGGTCGTGGCTGACGAGCAGCACGGTGCCGGCATAGTCGGCGATGACTTCCTGCAAAAGGTCGAGCGTTTCGAGGTCGAGGTCGTTGGTCGGCTCGTCGAGGACGAGCAGGTTCGATTCGCGGGCGAATTCGCGCGCAAGGAGGAGGCGCGAGCGTTCGCCGCCCGAGAGCGCGCCGACGCTCGCTTCCATGACGCCGGGATCGAACAGGAATTCCTTGAGATAACCCTGGATATGTTTTTTGACGCCGCGCACTTCGACCCAGTCGCCGCCGTCCGCGAGGATGTCGCGGACCGTCTTGTCCGGCGACATCAGGCTGCGCTGCTGGTCGATGATGATGCCGTCGAGCGTCGGGGCGAGCGTGATGCGGCCCGCGTCGGGCTGGATCTCGCCGGTGAGCAGCTTGAGCAGGGTCGACTTGCCGGCGCCATTGGCGCCGACGATGCCGATGCGGTCGCCACGCTGGACGCGGAAATCGAAATTCTTGATGATCGTGCGGTCGCCGAAGCTTTTTGAGACGCCCTCGGCGACGATCACCGATTTCGAGCGGACGTCGTCGTTGGCGAGGCCGAGCTTGGCGACGCCGGGGCCGCCGATCATCGCGGCGCGGGTCGCGCGCATTTCCTTGAGCTTTTCGAGGCGGCCCTGATTGCGCTTGCGGCGCGCGGTGACGCCGCGTTCGAGCCAGTGCGCCTCGAGCCGCAATTTCGAATCGAGCCGCTGGGCGGCGCGGGCTTCCTCGGCCGCGACCGCGTCGCTCCATTCCTCGAAACCGCCGAAGCCGATTTCCTTGCGGCGGATGCTGCCGCGGTCGAGCCACAAAGTCTGGCGCGTCAGGCGGGTGAGGAAGGTGCGGTCGTGGCTGATCGCGACGAACGCGCCGGTGTAACGCGCGAGCCAGCTTTCGAGCCAGTCGATTGCGGCGAGGTCGAGATGGTTGGTCGGCTCGTCGAGCAGCAGCACGTCGGGGTTCTGCGCGAGCGCGCGGGCGAGCGCGGCGCGGCGGCGCTCGCCGCCCGAGGCGCTGGCGGCGGTGCGGCTCATGTCGATGCCGAGCTGGTCGGCGATGGCGGCGACCTCGAATTCTTCCGGCGCGTTCGGCGCAGCGGTGGCGAAATCCATCAGCGTCGCGAACGACGAAAAATCGGGTTCCTGTTCGAGCATCACCACATGCGTGCCGGGCACGATCACACGTTTGCCCTTGTCGGCGTCGATCTGCCCGGCAAGCAGCTTGAGCAGCGTCGTCTTGCCCGCCCCGTTGCGGCCGATCAGCGCGAGCCGGTCGCGTTCGCCAACGTAAATGTCGAGGTCCTGGAACAGCCAGCCGCTGCCCTGCACGAGGCCAAGGCCTTCATAAGATAAAATCGGTGCTGCCATGATGAACGGCGCGCTACCGACACGTTCAGCATCATGCAAGCGCGCAGAGCACAAAGGCCGGAACGGGTCTGCTCCGTCTGCGTTACGGGGCGGAGATCAGGAACCACCGGAAGCCCGGTTCACAGGAGAATGAAATGACGAAGCAATTGTTCGCCGTTATGGCAACCGGACTGGCGCTGATGGCGGCAACGCCCGCGCTCGCGCAGCAGGGAGGTTCGACGGTGACAGCAGCAACGACCCAGGGCCCGATCCTGACCTTTGCGGTTAGCGAGGAAGTGCGTTCGCGTCCCGACCAGGCGACCGTCGGCGCCGGTGTCACGACGACCGCGCCGACCGCGGTCGAATCGATGCGCCTGAACGCCGCGGCGATGGACAAGCTGATTGCCGCCGTGAAGGCGCGCGGGATCAAGGCCGAGGATATCCAGACGAGCGGCATCAACCTGTCGCCGCAATATGATTATAACAACCGGGGCGATGGCCAGCCGCCGCGCTTCCTGGGTTATCAGGTGTCGAACAGCGTGCGCGTGACGACGTCGAAGATCGAAGACATCGGTTCGCTGCTCGATGCGCTGGTTGCTGCGGGCGGTACCAACATCGACGGGCCGTCGTTCGGCATGAAGGATCCCGATGCGCAGCTCGTCGGGGCGCGCGGCACCGCGATCAAGGCAGCCGAAGCGAAGGCGCAGGATTATGCGCGTCTCGCGGGCTTCCGCGGCGTCGAGCTGGTGTCGATCAGCGAAGGCGGCAGCTTTGGCCCGCAGCCGCCGATGCCGATGGTTCGGATGGCGATGGATGCCGGTTCGGCGAAGGCAACGCCGGTCGAGCCGGGCCGCGTCGCCAATACGCTGACGCTGAATTTCCAGTATCGTCTGGTTAAGTAAGCAGCGGGTGGGAGCTGGCCCTAGGCCAGCTCCCCCTCGGCCCATGGCCAAGGGCGTTCGCGAAACCATTTCGTGATGATATATTTGCGGCCCTTGCGCACTTTCATCCCGTGGTGGAGCGTGTCGGGGTTGGCGGTGCCGTCGGGGCGGACATTGTTCCATGCGAGCAGCTTGCCCGCCTCGGGCTGGTGCGTCTTGCCGGTTGCGAGGAAGCGCGTCGCGCCGCCGGCAGCGGGTTCGTTGAGGTAGATCATCAGCGTCCAGCTGCGCTGGCCCGGAATCGCGCAATAGGTTTCCCAATCGGCGCCGTGGGGGTCGAAATAGTCGGTGTGCGCCTTGAACTCCTGCCCGACGTCGTAGCGCTGGCCCTGCATCGGCTCGCCATATTCGCGGGAGATGCCGGTGAGGTCGTGGAGGCGGTTGTTGACCGCGACGACGATCGGATCGCGGTGGTCGAGGTCGCAGGTCGTGCTGGTACGAAAGGCGTCGTCGCCGTTCGGGTCCGCGATCGTCGACGGCCGGACATCGCGGTCGATCTGCGCCATCAGTGCGGCGCAGGTTTCGGCGTCGAGGAAGCCCGACAGCATGAACTGCTGCAGCTTTGGCGTCGGCGCGCGGCGGATACCGGGAACGGCGGCGAGCCGCTCGGCGGTACGGTCGGCGCCCGAGGTCGCCATATCGACATGTTCATTCGCAGCCATGGCGCGCTTTTTAGCAGGGAAGCGCGTGCGAACAATGCTTGACGAGCGGGGGGATGCGCGCCTATTCGCCGCGCGCTGTCGAGGGTGCTTCGTGCGCCGCTCTTCGCTTATGTGGCGACCATAGCTCAGTTGGTTAGAGCGCCGGTTTGTGGTACCGGAGGTCGCGGGTTCGAGCCCCGTTGGTCGCCCCATTTTCTCTATCTTCGCGCACATGCGGGATTTGGGGTGACTCTCCGTCCCTATCGGATTATTGCGTTTGGACGTAATTTTCTAATGCGAGGATGAGTCTATGTCCGCTGTCTGGGATTTCGCCGATTTCGACGATCATGAGCATGTCCACATGTTCCGTGACCGGCAAAGCGGGCTGACGGCGGTCATTGCCGTCCACTCGACCCACCTCGGCCCCGGCGCGGGCGGCGTCCGTTACTGGCATTATCCGCAGCGTGCGGCGGCGATCACCGATGCGCTGCGCCTGTCGCGCGGCATGAGCTATAAAAATGCGATGGCCGGCCTGCCGATGGGCGGCGGCAAGGGCGTGATCCTCGCCGACGAACATGGCGTGAAGACCCCCGAGCTGCTCGCGGCATTCGGCCGCGCGGTCGATTCGCTGGGCGGTGCCTATGTGACCGCCGAAGATGTCGGCATGTCGGTCGCCGACATCGTCGCGATTTCCCACCAGACCAAACATGTCAGCGGTTTGCCCGTCGCGGGCGACGAAGTCGGCGGCGATCCGGGCCCGCAGACCGCGCTCGGGGTCTATCTGGGCATCCTCGCCGCGATCAAGCAGGGGCTCGGCACCGATAGTGCAAAAGGGGTGCGAGTCGCAATTCAGGGCGTGGGCAGCGTGGGGGGCGGCGTCGCGCGGCGGCTCGCCGCCGATGGCGCGATCCTGACGCTCGCCGACGTCAATCTGACGCGCGCGAAGGAGCTCGCCGACGAACTGGGTGCCGAGCTTGCCGATTCGGCGGCGATCATGGAGGTCGAGGCCGATGTGCTGAGCCCCAATGCGCTGGGCGCGATCCTGACCGAAGAGAGCATTGCCAAGCTCAACGTCCCGATCGTCGCCGGCGGCGCGAACAACCAGCTCGCTACCGCGGCCGACGGCCAGCGCGTCCATGATCGCGGCATCGTCTATGCCCCCGATTATGTCATCAACGCGGGCGGCATCATCAATGTCGCGCTCGAATATCTGGGGCAGAGCAGCCGCGAGGAAGTCGAAAGCCGCATTCGCCAGATCCCCGGCCGCCTCGCCGAAATCTGGGCCGAGAGCAAGGCGAGCGGTACGCCGGCGTCGGTGGTGGCCGACCGGATGGCGCAGAAGCTGATCGGGCGCGGCTAATCCGTTTCGAGGGCTGGCGCGGGATTTGATTTCCGCTAAGCCAGCCCTTGATGAAACGGCATTTCTATCTGGTCGCGGGCTGGGCGTCGTTGGGCCTCGGTGCGATTGGTGCATTCCTGCCCCTGCTGCCCACCGTGCCGTTCGTGATCCTTGCGGCCTTTTGCTTTGCGCGATCGTCGCCGCGGCTCGAGCATTGGCTGCTGACGCACCCGACCTTCGGCACGCATATCGTCGCGTGGCGCGAGAAGGGCGCGATCAGCCGCAAGGGCAAGATCGCGGCGACGGCTGCCTTTGCGTTCAGTATCGTGCTCGCCGCGATCTTTTCGCCATGGCCGTGGGTGATGGTGCCGGTGATTGCTGCCGCCGTCACCGGAAGCTGGATCTGGACGCGGCCCGAGGGTTGACCGCGCGGAGGAGGGCGGCGACAGAAGAGCAGCCGGGTCGCACCGGGCAAATTGCTGGACCCCTTTCTCCGGCTCGCCTAAGGACGACGCGACCCGATGCACGCCTACGCTAATCCCACGCGCTTTCTTGCGATTGCCAAGCCGCTGACACCGTGGCTGTTGGGCGTTGGGCTGTTGCTCGTGCTCGGTGGTGCCTGGGCCGGGCTGGCGCTGGTGCCGGGCGATTACAAGCAGGGCGAGACCGCACGCATCCTCTATGTCCATGTCCCGTCGGCCTGGCTCGGTATGGGCGGCTGGACGTCGCTCGCGATCGCCGGGCTGATCCAGCTTGTCTGGCGGCATCCGCTGTCGGGCATCGCGGCGCGCGCGATTGCCGTGCCGGGGATGCTGTTCACCGCGCTGTGCCTTGTGACCGGATCGATCTGGGGGCGTCCGACCTGGGGGACCTGGTGGGAATGGGACGGGCGGATGACTTCGATGCTCGTCCTGCTGTTTCTCTATGCGGGCTTCATCGCGCTGACGAGCGGCGACGACGGGCAGCGGCAGGGCGGTTCGCTGTCGCGCGGCGCGGCGATCTATGCGCTGGTCGGCGCAATCAATATTCCGATCATCAACCGCAGCGTCGTGTGGTGGAACAGCCTGCACCAGGGCCCGAGCATCACGCTGGGCGGATCGAGCATCGACGGGGCTTTGTTGTGGCCGCTGGGCTTGACCGTGCTCGGCTTTTCGTTGCTATTCGGCGCCATCGTATTGATGCGGATGCGGCGGATCATCGCCGACAACCGCGTCGCGGCACGGCTGCGACGGCTGGCGGACGACGAGGGGATTTGACGCGTGACGGGGGTGATCAGCGGGGGCGGGCAGTGGGCGTTTGTCGCCGCGGCCTATGGGCTGACGGCGCTGCTGACCGGTGCGGTGCTGTGGGCGAGCTGGCGCGCGATGAAAAAGGCCGAGAAGCGCAGCGACGCGCTGCGAAAGGATCGTAAGTGAAGGCCAAGCATCAACGGCTGATTCTAGCGCTTGTCGCTCTGTGCGGCGTCGGCGGTGCAGGTGTGCTCGCGGCCAGCGCGCTGCGCGACGAGGCGGCCTATTTTCGCACGCCGGTCGAGATTCAGGGAGGCAAGGCGGCGGTCGACGAGCCGATGCGGCTGGGCGGCATGGTTGCGAAGGGCAGCATCAAGCGGCAGGCCGATGGCCTGACGATCCGCTTCGTCGCGACCGACGGCAAGGCGTCGGTGCCGGTCGAATATAAGGGCATCGTCCCCGACCTGTTCGGCGAGGAATCGGGCATGGTCGCCGACGGCCGGATGCGCGCCGACGGGACATTCGTCGCCGACCGCATCCTTGCGAAGCATGACGAGCGCTATATGCCGCCGCAGATGGGCGAGATGCCGAAGAATATGAAGGCGCCCGCAGCGACATGATCGCCCCTCAATTCACGTTATCCCAGCGAAAGCTGGGATCTCTGGCGTCCGAGCAGATCGATAGCGGTCCCAGCTTTCGCTGGAACGACGAGCTTTCTCAATGATCGCCGAACTCGGTCTCGCGCTGCTGTGGATCGCGGCCGCGCTCGCGTGTCTGTCGCTGGTCGCGGGAACTTTGTTCCTGCGAGGCGGGTCGAAGGATCTGGCGGCGCTCGTTCGCCCGGCGAGCGTCGCGCAGGGTGTGCTGACCGCGGTGGCGTTCGGGCTTCTGATCGCGCTGTTCGTGCGTTCGGACATGTCGGTCGAGCTGGTCGCGCGCAACAGCAACAGCTTGAAGCCGATGATCTTCAAGGTCGCGGGGACGTGGGGCAATCACGAAGGGTCGATGCTGCTCTGGCTGATGATCCTGTCACTGTCGGGCGGCCTGATCGCGATTTTCGAGAAGCGGCTGCGTGAAGATACGCTGGTTGCCACGCTCGCGGCGCAAGCGGCGCTGAGCCTCGGTTTCTTTGCCTTCCTGTTGTTCTCGTCGAACCCGTTCAAGCGGTTGCCGGTGGCGCCGCCCGACGGGCAGGGGCTCAACCCGCTGCTGCAGGACATCGGGCTCGCCTTCCATCCGCCGACGCTTTACGTCGGCTATGTCGGCCTGTCGGTCGCGTTCAGCTTTGCCGTCGGCGCGCTGATCACGCGCGAGATCGGCCCGGCTTTCGCACGCGCGATGCGGCCGTGGGTGTTGGGCAGCTGGATTTTCCTGACGCTCGGCATCACCGCGGGCAGCTATTGGGCTTATTATGAGCTCGGCTGGGGCGGCTGGTGGTTCTGGGACCCGGTCGAGAATGTCTCGCTGATCCCCTGGCTTGCGGGTGCAGCCTTGCTCCATTCGGTCGCGGTCACGGCCACCCGGAACGCGTTGCGCGCATGGACGGTGATGCTCGCGGTGATCGGCTTTTCGATGTCGATGGTCGGGACGTTCATCGTCCGGTCGGGGTTGCTGACGAGCGTGCACAGCTTTGCGGTCGATCCCGAGCGCGGGACCTTCCTGCTCGCGCTCATGGCGATCTATATCGGCGGAGCGCTGACCCTGTTTGCGCTACGCGCCGGAAGCGTCGCCGAAGGCAAGAAATTCGCGCTGCTGAGCCGCGAAGGCTCGCTGGTGATCAACAATCTGCTGCTGACGACGATTCTCGCGCTCGTCCTGCTCGGTACGCTTTATCCGATCGTCGCCGAGGCGATGGGCGAGAAGATTTCGGTCGGGCCCCCCTATTATAACAAGGTCGCGGGTCCGCTCGCGCTGATCCTGTGCCTCGTCATGGTCGCCGGGCCATTATTGAGCTGGCGCAAGGACGACGGGAAGCGGCTGTGGTCGCGGCTGCCGCTCGCGATTTTCGCGGGCGCGGTGGTGTTGTTCGGCCTTGTCCTGTTCGGTGGCAAGGTGGGCATTTTGCCGCTCTTGGGGATGACGGTCGCGGGCATCGTCGCGGTCGCGAGCCTCGCGCCCTTGTGGGGGCGCAACCTGCGTCGCACGCCGTTGCCGACATGGGGCATGGTGGTCGCGCATTTCGGCGTCGCGGTGTGCCTTGCCGGCATGGGCGCCGAAAGCGCGTTCATCAAGGAACGGCTGGTCGCGGCGGCGCCGGGCGAGGTGATCAAGATCGGCGACTTCGCCGTCAAATTCTCCGGGGTCAAACCGATCGCGGGGCCGAATTATACGGCGATCGAGGGCACGCTTGTTGCGACGACCTCGTCGGGCAGCAGCTTTACGATGAAGCCCGAGGCACGCACTTTCCCCGGGTTGATGGGCACGGCGCCGACCGAAACCAACGAAGCGGCGCTGCTGACGCGGCCGGGCGGACAGCTTTATGCGGTGCTGGGGCAGCCGGTGACGAGCGACGACGGCAGCGCTGACCGATATCAGATCCGCCTCTGGTGGAAGCCGCTCGTGTGGTGGATCTGGCTCGGCGGTGCGCTGATCGCGATCGGCGCGGCGCTGTCGCTGCTCGGCCGCGCGCAATTGCTGAACATCTGGCGCGCCCGCCGCGCCCGCAAGTCCGGGGAGCGTTTCGCGCCATGAAGAACCGCTGGGTCCTGTTCGTGCCGCTGGCGATCATGGGATTGCTGTTCGGTGCCTTCATCTACCGGCTGATGACGCCGCCCGACACGCTGATCCAGTCGCAGTGGATCAACAAGCCGATGCCGCTGTTCGACCTGCCGCCGGCGACCGCCGGGGTCGAGGGATTGAAGAGCAATCAGCTCGCCGACGGGCGGCCGCGGCTGGTCAATGTCTTCGCAAGCTGGTGCATCCCTTGCCGCGCCGAGGCGCCGCAGCTCGAAGCGCTGAAGGCCGCGGGCGTGCCGATCGACGGCATCGCGATCCGCGACCGGCCGGAGGATGTCGCGATGTTCCTGCGCGAATATGGCAATCCGTTCGACCGCATCGGGTCGGATATGCAGAGCAGCGTGCAGATCGCGCTGGGGTCGTCGGGTGTGCCCGAAACCTTCCTGATCGACGGCAAGGGGATTATCCGCGAGCAGATCCAGGGCGTGATTCTGGCCGATCAGGTGCCCGAGATCGTTGCCAAGCTTGAGGCGATGAAGTGAGCTTGCGGCTCATCCTTCTATTTCTGCTCGGCGCGTTGGCGCTGCCGCTGGCGGCGCAGGATCGCCTGCCGCCGGCGCCCTATGCCTATCAGCAGCTCAAGGATCCGGCGCAGGAAGCGCGGGCGAAAGCCTTGATGGAGGAACTGCGCTGCCTCGTCTGTCAGGGGCAGTCGATCGCGGATAGCGATGCGCCGCTGGCGGGCGACATGCGGCACGAGGTGCGCAGCAAGATCGCGGCGGGCGAGAGCCCGGCGGAAATCAAGACTTGGCTGGTTGCGCGTTATGGCAATTGGGTCAGTTACGATCCGCCGTTCGATGGCGCTACGGCGCTGCTCTGGCTCGGACCCTTGCTCTTCCTCGCGCTCGGCGGATGGCTGGCCTTTGGGCGCTTTCGCCGGGGTGCGGACGACGAGGGGGATGCGGCATGATCTGGCTGTGGGTCGTACTCGCCGCGCTGCTGACGATCGGCGGTATTTTCTGGCTGGGTAAATTGCCCGCGGCAGCTCGGCCGCTTGCCGGGGCGGCGGTGATGCTGGGGCTTGCGGGCTATGCGCTACAGGGTCATCCGGCGCTGCCCGGCAAGCCCGTCGCGGCGCCTGCGGAGCCCGAGGGATTCGGCGAGGCGATCACCGACCAGCGGCAGGGAATGTCCGAACGCTTCGGTCCCGCGGCGCAGTGGCTCGGCATGTCCGACGGTTTCGCGCGGACGGGGAAGACAGAGCTGGCGGCGAAGACGCTCGAAAAGGGGCTGGAGCAATATCCCGACAATGTCGATCTTTGGGTCGGGCTGGGTAACGCGCTCGCGGCGCATGGCGGCGGAATGATGTCGCCTGCCGCGGCGCTGGCGTTCGATGAGGCGGCGAAGCGCGATCCGTCGCATCCTGCGCCGCCTTTCTTCGCCGGGCTGGCGTTGGCGCAGGGCGGCGACCTCAAAGGTGCCGAGGCGGTGTGGGGCCAGCTGCTCGCGCGCAGCCCCGCCGATGCGCCGTGGCGGCCCGATCTGGAGATGCGGCTGGCGCAATTGCGTCAGGCGCTTGGGCCGCAGGTGCCGACCGAGGTGGCGGCCGATGTGCCGCCCGCGGACGTCCCAAATTGAAACCTATTACAAAGGCGCGGGCTCGTCTAAAGGCCCGCAATGACTGCTGAGTCGCAACAGGCGGCGGGCGGCGCCCCCAGCGTCGCAACTGCCGCCGCCGAAACGGCCCATTACGGGCATGGACATCACAGCGACGGCAAGCTGAAGCTCGCCGTCGGCGCGATCGGAGTCGTGTTCGGCGACATCGGCACGAGCCCGCTTTATGCTTTTCGCGAAACCTTTGCCGGGCACCATCCGATCGAGGCCGACCGCTTGCACATCTATGGCGTGCTGAGCCTCGTCTTCTGGTCGATGATGCTCGTCGTCACCTTCAAATATGTGCTGACGATCATGAAGGCAGACAATAAGGGCGAGGGCGGCAGTCTGGCGCTGCTCGCGCTGATCAGCCGGTCGTCGGGCGAGAAGCGCTGGACGTGGCCGATCATCCTGCTCGGCGTGTTCGCGACCGCGCTTTTTTATGGCGACAGCATGATCACCCCGGCGATGTCGGTGCTCTCGGCGACCGAGGGGCTGAGTTACGTCAACAAGGGGTTCGAGCCCTATATCGTGCCGATCGCGCTCGCGATCCTGATCGGGCTGTTCGCGATCCAGTCGCGCGGGACGGCAAAGGTCGGGATGCTGTTCGGGCCGATCATGCTCGCTTATTTCACGATGCTGGCGATCCTCGGCATGATCCATATCGTCGATCATCCGGGGATCGTAATCGAAACGCTGAACCCTGTGAACGCGCTGCGTTTCTTTTACGTCGACGGGTTTACCGCCTTCATCGCGCTCGGCGCGGTCGTGCTCGCGGTGACGGGCGCCGAGGCGCTCTATGCCGACATGGGGCATTTCGGGCGCGGGCCGATCGGGCTCAGCTGGATGACGTTTGTCCTGCCCGCGCTGATGCTGAACTATATGGGGCAGGGCGCGATGGTGCTCGAGGCGGACATGGGGCCGCGCGCCGACCTGATCGCCGACCCCTTCTTCCAGATGATGCCCGAGGCGTGGCAGGTGCCGGTCGTAATTCTCGCGATCCTCGCGACGATCATTGCGAGCCAGGCGGTGATTTCGGGCGCCTTCTCGCTGACGCAGCAGGCGATCCAGCTCGGCTTCATGCCGCGGCTGCGCGTTGAGCATACGAGCGCGTCGGCGGCGGGACAGATCTATATTCCGATGGTCAACTGGGGGCTGATGGTGATGGTGATCATCCTCGTCCTCTTCTTCGGATCGTCGAGCAATCTCGCCGCGGCCTATGGCATTGCGGTGACGGGGGCGATGTTCATCGATACCTGCCTGCTCAGCGTCGTGCTCTTCACGCTGTGGAAGTGGCCGGCGTGGAAGGCGCTGCCGATCCTCGCGGTCTTCTTCATCGTCGACATCGCCTATTTCGGGGCGAATTTGATCAAGGTGCCCGACGGCGGCTGGGTGCCGCTGGCGATCGGCCTGACCATCTTCACGCTGCTCACCACCTGGTCGCGCGGGCGCAAGCTGATGCAGCAGGAAATGGCCGAGGGCGCGATGCCGATCCCGGTGTTCGTCAAATCGGCGGCGAACAGCGCGACGCGCGTTCCCGGGACCGCGGTGTTCATGACGTCTAGCAGCGACGGGGTGCCGCACGCGCTGCTCCACAACCTCAAGCACAACAAGGTACTGCACGCGCGGATTATCCTGCTGACGATCAAGATCGCGGACGTGCCGTTCGTGCAGGAAGAGAAATTCTGCCTGCTCGAGGATCTGGGGCAGGGGTTCCACCGGCTGGTGCTCAATTACGGCTTCATGCAGCCGATCGACGTGCCCGAGGCGTTGACCCGCGTCACGAGCTGCGGCGGCGAGTTCAAGATGATCGAAACGAGCTTTTTCCTGTCGCGGCAGACGCTGATCGCCGCGAGCAAACCCGGAATGCCGATCTGGCGCGAAAAGCTGTTCGCGTGGATGCTGCGCAATTCGGAAAGTGCGATGGAATATTTCCGCCTGCCGACCAATCGCGTCGTCGAGCTCGGCAGCCAGGTCGCGATCTGAGCGTGCGGCGAAGGTTAACTTCGCGACATGTGGCAATAAGCGTTTGAACATCGCGGCCGGTCTTGCGATGCAGGGGCGACCCAACAAAGGCCGCGCAACCATGGATGTCGGCAATCGCGACGCTCTGATCCTGCCGGTTCCCCCGGAACCCTTTGCTCTGGTCGTCGGGGCGGCGATGCAGGGCGGTTCGAGCGATGCCGTCGAAACCGCATTGCGCCGCATGGGGCTGAAACCCGAGCGGGTCGCCGACGACGGTAACGACGTCACGGCGCGGATCGCCGCGCCGCGTTTTCGCCTGACGTTCGGTGCGGTGTCGGTGCTGGCCGGGCCTGCGGCCGATGCCGCGCTGGACCTCGCCGATCCCGATCATCCGTCGACCAGCCTGCTTGCGGCGAGCTTGCCGCGGCGATGGCGCGAAGGCGGGGCATGCTGGGTCTTCATCCCCGAGCGTGACCCCGCACAGGGCGAGGTGTCCGCGTCATCGACCGGGGAACCGACGCGGATGCGCGAATTTTTCAAGATGATGGTGCTGCTGATCGACCTGTTCGACGCCAGCCATATCTTCTGGTCGCCGGCGCGGCTGTGGTCGGACGCGCGACAATTTCGCGCGTCGATCGCCGAAATGCTGGCGAGCGGGATGCCGCCGGTGCTTCACCTCGTCGCGTTCCGGCGCAGGGATATAGGGGATAGTGCGAGCATCGGCACGCGCGGGCTTGCACTTTTCGCCGGGCAGGAATTGGAAGCACGCATACCGGGCGGCTGGACGGTCGCCGAGATGGTTCGTCGCCTTGCAAGACTGGCGCTCGATATGATGCTCAACGGCCCAGTCCAATATGCGCGGACGATGCGCGGGCTGGAGGCGGGCGAGTGGATCGAGATTCTGCCGCCGACGCACAACGCCGGGCAGAGATCGACCGTTGTCGTCGAGTTCGGCCGCGATCGCTGATGCCGGGGCGCGGCTGGTACGGATCGCCGCCGCCGCGAACCGGGTTCCAGCGCCATCATCTCATTCCCATCGCGCTGCTGCATCGCCCGCAAATGGCGGCGATGTTCGAGCAATTGCATGGCGAAGGATTCGCCCTCGGGGATTTCGGCCGCAATGGCTTGATGCTTCCCGCGTGCGAACCCGCGGCACTGCGGTCCGGTCACGCGCTGCACCGCGGACCGCACCATGGCTATAGCGACGTCATCGCGGCGCGGGTCGAAGGAATAAGGGCGCATTTCGCGTTGCAAGCCCCGGCCGACCTGCGAGCGGCGCGGCGTATCGCGGTGATGCGGCTGCGCCTGTTGCAGGATACGACGCGCCGCGCGCTGACCGACCGACATGGCGCGGTCTTCTGGCTGAACCGTCGCGATCCGATGCGGCTGTTCTTCGACCGGCCCTATCTCGATGCGGCGATCGACAAGCTGTTCGGCGCATAGCGACCATGCGAGCATCCGGCCGGCGGTGTCGTTCGACCTTCAATCACGCATTTTTCACAATCGCTCGTATTATTTGGTCATTTGCGCTATGCTTCATCCCGCCAGAGGGTCGGGCGATCGCCGCCGTGCGCAAGCGCGGGGGAGGAAAGTCCGGGCTCCACGGAAATCACGGTGCCGGATAACGTCCGGCGGATCGGGCTTCGGCCAGGTTCAGGGAAAGTGCCACAGAGAGCAGACCGCCAAAGGCTTCGGCCCGGCGAAAGGTGAAAGGGTGCGGTAAGAGCGCACCGCGCGGCTGGTAACAGGCGCGGCACGGCAAACCCCACCGGGAGCAAGGTCGAATAGGGACGGTACGGATTTATCCAGGGCTGATTCCGGCCCAGCCGTCCGGGTTGACTGCTTGAGCGTTCGGGTAACCGTCCGCCTAGAGGAATGATCGCCCAGTCCCCGCAAGGGGATGGACAGAACCCGGCTTATAGACCCTCTGGCAATTCTCTCCCTGAAGGCCGCGCGGGAACCGCGCCGCGCAGGACCGCGTATTAGGCGGACCAGAAAAGGAGACGAACCATGAAAGTCGTCGATGACCATGTCGAGGTAACCGAGACCGAGGCGAGCAGCGGGGTAAAGGGACATAATGTCCGTTATGTGCTGGCTTTCTCGATGATCGCGGTGATTATCGTCCTGTCCGCGATCTGGATCATTCCCGCGCTGTTGAAGCCCTGACGGCCATCATTTCGCCTTGGTGGCACCGACGAGCTCTTCCTCGGCGCCCGGCGTGTCCTCCATATAGATGGTGCGGGCCGGACGCTTGAACTTGCGCGTGTAGAGCTTTTCATAGGTACGATCCTCGCCCGTCCCGGTGATTTTCAGCAAGGTCGTGATCGTGTCGCCGGTCGCGACATTCCAGCTCATTTCATCGCCGTCGTGGGCGTAGGTGCGGCTGTACACCTTGGCATCGAGCCCGATCAGCCGCATTCGCGGACCGTCCTTCGTCGTTGTGGCACGGTAACGATAGGTCGCCGCCAGCGCGGTGGTGCCGCCGGTCAGGTCGCGGATCGTCAGCACGCCCTTGTTGATCGAGAGGTCGGCTGGGCCGAGCCGGTCGGGCTCGAGCTTGAAATTGCCCCCCGGCTCGTGCCCGATATCGACCTCGCCCCTGTAGCTGAGCACGACATAGAGGTGCCGCTCGTCGGGGCTGGCGACGACGAAGACGGTGTCGGCATCGTCGTCGCCGTTGAGGTCGCCATCGGCGCGCGTTTCAATCTCTTCGCCGAGTTCGAGCTGGTCGAGAAGGAACTGGTCGGTGACCGGTGGCAGGGCCGGACGGTCCTGCGCGGCGTGGGCCGTACCCGATAGCAACAGCGCGGCGGCCAACCCAAAGCTTCGCATATTCGATCTCCCCTCGACCCCGATCAGATTATCAGCTCCTATCGCAGCGTCCAGCCGACGTCGGTGACCGCGCACACAGTCTGGAGCAATGGCGGCTATGGGGTGGAAGCAGCCATTCGGTTACCCACTTCCGTCATCCCGGGCTTGACCCGGGATCCGCCTTTTCCTTCAAGAAGGCAGGCCCCGGATCAAGTCCGGGGTGACGATGCAGGATCGGTCAGCTTCCGGTCGATCCCGGTCATTCGACGTTGAGCGAGCTTTGCATGAACGTGGGCGCAGGGGACCGGAAATCACATTGCGGGATAGCCGACCGCGATCACTTCCCATTCCTTCGGCCCGGCGGGCAGCTGTACCGTGCGCAAATCGCCGACCGTGGCGCCACGCAGCGCGCGGGCGAGGGGGCTATTCCAGCCGATCCGGCCTTCGCCCGCCTCGGCCTCGTCGTCGCCGACCAGCGTGACGGTGCGCCGCGCGTCGTCATCGTCGGCGAGTTCGACGGTGGCGCCGAACCAGATACGGGTCTTGTCGTGCTGCTGCGCGGGATCAACAACGCGCGCCGCCTTCATTCGGCGTGCGAGGAAGCCCAGCCGGCGGTCGATCTCGCGAAGGCGCTTGCGGCCATAGATATAGTCGCCATTCTCGCTGCGGTCGCCATTGCCCGCGGCCCAGCTGATCACCTCGACCAGCTTCGGCCGCTCGTCACCGAGCAGCAGGTCATATTCGGAGCGCAGCGCGGCATAGCCCGCCGGGCTGATGATGTTCGTCTTGTCCCCCGCCATGGAACGTCAGCCGGGGGTGCGTTTGCCGAGGTAGAAGCTCAGCGGCGCCTGCTGCCGCGATCCGCTGCCGTCGCGCAGCGTGTCGTACACGACGGCGTTTTCGAGCACGCGCTGGACATAGTTGCGCGTCTCGAAAATCGGGATCGCCTCGATCCAGTCGACCATTTCGATCCCGCCGCCGCGCGGATCGCCATTGGCGCGCAGCCATTTGTTTACATTGCCGGGACCGGCGTTGTACGCCGCCACCGCGAGCGGATAGCTGCCGCCGAAATAGCGAAGCATCTGCTGAAAATAGGTCGAGCCCAGCATCATGTTGTAATTGGTGTCGGTGGTCAGCGATCCGGCGTCGTAGCTCATGCCGAGCTTGCCCGCGACTTCGCGTGCGGTGCCCGGCATCAACTGCATCATCCCGCGCGCGCCAGCATGGCTGATCGCTTGCCGGTCGAACTGGCTTTCCTGCCGCGTGATCGCATGGATGAAGGTCCAGTTGCTTTCATGGCCGGCGGGGACGCGTACGGTCGGGAAGCCCGACACCTCGACCGCGTCGAGGCTGTTTGCCTGCGCGCTGCGGCCGATCATCACGCCAAGGTCGGGACGCCCGATTTGCGACGCGAGCTTGCCCGCAAGCACATGGTCGGCGGGCGAGGTGGCCTTTTGTGCGAGCGCGCGCAGGAACAGCGACTGTTCGCGCCACGCGCCGATTTCGCCGAGGGCACGCGCCGCGCGAACCAATCTGTCGTCCTCGAACTCGCGACGATCGTTATTGCTGACCTCGATGGTCGGGTTCGGCGTCGGCTTGGGCTGCGGACGGTTCAGCCGTTCGAGCGCCAACTGGCCGTAGAATTGGTCGTAATGCTGGGCGGCATCGGCAAAATGCGCGTTCGCGGTGCCCGAGTCACCGGCGGCGAGCGCCGCGCGGCCGGCCCAGTAGAAGCCCTTGGTGCGCGTCTGCGCCGAGCGCGCGGCTTCGCCATAGGCGCGATAAAGGCGCACGGCCTCGGTCGGGCGGCGAAGGTCGCGATAGGCGAGTTGCCCTGCGAGCCAGGCGAGCGAGGTATAGTCGTCGCGCACGCTGAGCGATGTTTCGCGGATCACCGTTCCCGGCGGGAAGGCGTCGTCGAGTTGACGCGCGATATTGTAGGCGGTCGTCTTGTCGCCGCCATCGCTCGCTTGCCGCGCGTTGGTCAGCAGCGTTTCGAGCCATTCCTCGGTGTCGGTCGGCGGCTTGGCGAGCGACCGCGGTGCGGCGAGCAGCGCGCGCGCTTCGCCGACGCGGCCGGCCTTGCGCAGCCAGGTCGCCTTGTCGGTGATATAGCCGGCGTCGGTGCGGGTGAGCGACGGATTGGCGCTTTCGGCGGCCGAGGCCTGGAAAGCGGCGTCGACCGACGCGTTGCGCATCGCGAGGCGGGCGGCGAACACCGTACGCTTGTCGGGCGAGGTGAAAGCGAGCTGGCGGCCGGCGGCGGCGGTTGCGCCCGACCAGAGCAGGCGGTCCATCCGCGCGTCATGGTCGGCGGGCGTGATCGCGCCGGGGAACATGCTGAGCGCGCGGCTCGTTTCATAATCGTCGAGCGGGCCGCTGGTCCATGCGCGGCGGACGGCTGCATTGGCGTCCTCGCGGCGCCCCGACGCGTTGAGCGCGAGCGCATAGCGGAGCTGGCCGCTCGCGGTCTGCGGCGGATAGGCCTGGAAATAGGCGAGGGTGCGCTGGGGATCGTAGCTGTCGAGCGAGATCGACTTTTCGGCGCGGGTGCGCATCTTGTCGTTATCGGGCCAGCCCTTGTTCGCCATCAGGAAGCGCGACAGCTGGTCGAACGAGGCGCCGGTGTTCGCGGTCAGCCGCCGCCATTCCATCACCGCGTCGCCGACCGAGCTCGTCGACGGCGGCGGACCCGACGTCGCCGCAAGGCCCATCTGGGCGCGGTACCAGGCCATTTGTTCGGGAGTCAGTTCGCTGGCGTGGGTGATGGTCGGAATGAGCAAGGTCGCGGCGAGCGCGAGGCGGGAGATACGGGTCAGCGAAATCATACCGGCCATAGTAATGCCAAACTCCTTGCGGGGCGCTGAATAGACGTTCAATAGCGGCGCGCTGGCCGGATTCTATCGGGCAGAGTGGGGTATTGTAAAGGAGCGGAGCATGTTTTCGGGGTCGATTCCCGCTTTGGTGACGCCATTTCGCGATGGGGCGTTCGACGCTCCGGCCTTCGCACGCCTTGTCGATTGGCAGATCAAAGAGGGGACGAGCGGCCTCGTCCCGTGCGGCACGACTGGCGAAAGCCCGACGCTCGGCTTCGACGAACATTATCAGGTGATCGACAGCTGCATTCAGGCGGCGGCCGGCCGCGTGCCGGTGATCGCGGGCTGCGGGTCGAACGACACCGCGACCGCGGTGCGCCATATGCGCCATGCGCAGGCCGCGGGCGCGACCGCGGCGCTGATCGTCGCGCCCTATTACAACAAGCCGAGCCAGGAAGGCTTGCTTGCCCATTACAAGGCGCTGGCCGATGCCAGCGACTTGCCGATCGTCGTCTATAACGTTCCCGGCCGCACCGTCGCCGACATCAGTGCCGAGACGATGTGCAAGCTCGCCGAAATCCCGAGCGTCGTCGCGATCAAGGACGCGAGCGGCGACCTTGCGCGCGTGACGACCCACCGCGCGGGCGCGGGTACGGATTTCTGCCAGCTTTCGGGAAACGACGATCTGTGGCTGCCGCATGCCGTGCTCGGCGGCGCCGGCTGCATCTCGGTTACGGCGAATGTCGCGCCGCGCTTGTGCGCCGATTTCGCCGCCGCCTGCGCCGCGGGCGACTGGGCGCGCGCGCTGACTCTCCACGACAAATTGTTCGATCTGCACAAGGCGATGTTCTCCGACACCTCGCCGGCGCCGGCTAAATATGCGCTGTCGCGCGTCCACGACTGGTTTTCGCCCGAAGTGCGCCTACCTATCATCCCGGCGAACGAAGCATCGCGCGCCGCCGTCGATGCCGCGCTGTCCGCGGCCGGAGTAATCTAGGTCCCGTCATGGCTCGTCCCCAGTCCGCCGCCGAATTCGACAAGAAGAAAGTCGTCGCCGAGAACCGGCGCGCGCGGTTCGACTTTGCCATCGACGAGGTGTTCGAGGCGGGGATTGCGTTGCAAGGGACCGAGGTCAAGTCGCTGCGCTTTGGCGAAGGGACGATTGCGGAGAGTTACGCCGAGGTAAAGGGGCACGAGGTGTGGCTGGTGAACAGCAATATCCCCGAGTTCAGCCACGGCAACCGGCACAATCATGAACCCAAGCGACCGCGCAAGCTGTTGCTCAGCGGCCGCGAGATCAACAAGATGCACGCCGCGGTCGCGCGGCAGGGGATGACGCTCGTCCCGCTCTCGATCTATTTCAACAGCCGCGGCCGCGCCAAGGTCGAACTGGCGATCGCCAAGGGCAAGAAGGCGCACGACAAGCGGGAGTCGATCAAGGAGCGCGACTGGAAGCGCGACAAGCAGCGACTGATGAAAGAACGCGGATGAGCGCGGGCAAGCCCCGTGACAAGGCGGCGGTGATGAACTGGATCCGCCGAAACTCGCCAACGCGCGACGAGTTGCTCGCGAGCCGTTTCATCAAGCCGTTCGCGCACCGCGTCGCGCACAGCCATTTGTGGCGCTTCACCCGCACCTCGGTCCCGCGCGGTACCGCGCTCGGGCTGTTCGTCGGCATCTTTTTCCTGATCCCTGGGGTGCAGATTCTGGGCGTCGCGCTGCTTGCGCTGCCGTTTCGCGCCAATATCCCAATCGGCGCGGCGATGACCTTCCTGTCGAACCCGGTGACGACGCCGTTCATCATCATCGCGTCGGTGTGGCTCGGCGACTGGCTGTTTGGGCTGCATGCCAATAGCGCGACCTTCTCGGCGATGATCGAGCATGGCGCGTCGGCGGGCGAATGGGCGCGCTGGGTGTTTTCGGACGCCGCGCCCGCGATGCTCGCTGGCCTGTTCGTCATTTCGCTGGTGTCGGCGGTGCTTGGTTATGTGCTCGCGTCGATCTTTTGGGATAACTGGATTCGCCTCCGCTGGCGGCGGAAATTGCAGCGCGCCCGCGACCAACGACATGAGGCATCGACCAGCGACACCGCGGCCGGTTGAACCGCCGAACGGCGGGCGTATAGCTGTCGCATCGCTGATCTGCGTCGTACCTGCGCGACGCGGATTTTCGCTTCAAATTGAAAACTGGGGAATATCATGACTCTGCATATTTCTTCGCGCCTGATGGCGACCGCCGCGCTTGGCGCCCTGATGCTCGCCGCCGTTCCGGCAACCGCCAAGGAAAAGGCTGCGACAGCGCCCGCCGCCGAAACCGCGGCAAAGCCCGAAATCGGCGATTTCGGTTTCGACCTGTCGGGCATGGACAAGACCGTCCAGCCGGGCGACGATTTCTACGCCTACGCCAACGGCACCTGGGCGAAGAACACCCAGATCCCGGCCGACAAGTCGAACTATGGCATGTTCACCGCGCTCAACGACCTGTCGCAGACGCGCACGCGTGAAATCCTCGACGCCGCCAAGGGCGACCCGAACAGCATGATCGGCCGCGCCTATGCATCCTATCTCGACTCGGCGACGGTCGAAGCCAAGGGGCTCGCGCCGATCCAGCCGTGGCTGAACAAGATCCGCGCCGTCGAAAAGCCGGGCCTCGCCGCGCTGCTCGCCGAAGCCGACCGCAACGGCGTCCAGCATTTCTTCGGCGGCTATGTCGGGCAGGACGACAAGAATCCCGACGTCTATACCTACATCATCTTTCAGGGCGGCATCGGCATGCCCGACCGCGATTTCTACCTGAAGGAAAACGAGCGCAACACGGCGCTGCAGGCGGCGTACCTCAAGCATCTCGAAAATGTCCTGACGCTCGCGGGCGAAGCCAATGCCCCGGCGCGCGCCAAGGCGATCTATGATTTCGAAAAGCAGGTCGCGACGGTCCATTGGGACAAGAACGACAGCAGCGACGCGACCAAAGCCTATAACAAGATGACGATCGCCGAGCTGGGCAAGGCGGCACCGGGCTTTGACTGGACGACCTTCATCCGCGGCCTCGGCGTCAAGGAAGACACGCTGATCGTGTCGCAGCCGAGCGCGTTCACGGGCGAAGCCAAGCTGCTCGCCGATGCGCCGATCGCGGTGATCCGCGACCAGCTGATCGTGCGCAGCCTCGACAGCTTCGCAGGAGTCCTGCCCGATGCCGTCGCAAAGGAGGCTTTCTCCTTCTACAGCACCGCGCTGTCGGGCACGCCGCAGATGGAGGAGCGCTGGAAGCGCGGCGTCGACTTCACGACGGGGAGCCTCGGCGACGCGGTCGGCAAGGACTATGTCGCGAAATATTTCCCGCCCGAAACCAAGGCGGCGATGGACACGCTGGTGAATAATATCCTCGCCTCGATGGGAAGCCGCATCGACGGGCTGACGTGGATGCAGCCCGCGACCAAGGTCAAGGCGCGCGAAAAGCTCGCCAATTTCACGACCAAGATCGGCTATCCCGACCAGTGGAAGGATTACAGCAAGCTGGAAATCCGCGCCGACGACCTGTTCGGCAATTCGCTGCGTTCGAACCAGTTCGCGCATGACGATAATATCGGCCATCTCGGCGGACCGATCCGTCGCTGGGAATGGTTCATGACCCCGATGACGATCAACGCTTATGCCAATTTCGGCATGAACGAGATCGTCTTCCCTGCCGCGATCCTTCAGCCGCCCTTCTTCGATCCGCATGCCGATGCGGCGGTCAATTATGGCGGCATCGGCGCGGTGATCGGCCACGAGGTCAGCCATCATTTCGACGACCAGGGCGCGAAATATGACGAGACCGGCAAGCTCGCCGACTGGTGGACCCCCGCCGACGTCGCGGCGTTCGAAGCCGCGGGCAAGGCGCTGATCGCGCAATATAATGCCTATGAAGTCCTGCCGGGCGAAAAGCTCGACGGCACCTTCACCCTCGGCGAGAATATCGGCGATCTAGCGGGCCTGACCGTCGCCTATGACGCCTACAAGAAGTCGCTGGGCGGCAAGGAAGCGCCGGTGATCGACGGACTGACCGGCGACCAGCGCTTCTTCCTCGGCTGGGCACAGGTGTGGCGCCGCAACTATCGCGAGCAGAATCTGTCGCAGCGCATCACGACCGATCCGCATTCGCCGTCGATCCAGCGGACTTGGGTCTCGCGCAATCTTGACCCTTGGTATAAGGCCTATCAGATCAAGCAGGGTCAGAAGCTCTATCTCGAGCCGAAGGACCGCGTCCGCATCTGGTGATGCACTGAACAGAAAGCCAATCGTTGACCGCGCAAAGCCTGCCCTCCGCTGATGGTGATTTCATCAGGGGGGCGGGGTCCGCCGGGCCTTTGTCGGCCCCGGCGGGCCTGTCGCCGGTCGACAAGGCAGTGCTCGGCGGACTGGCTTTGCTGTCCGCCGCGCTGCTGTTCTGGGCGACGCGCGATGCCGTACTCGCGGCGGGCTTCCTCGCCGGGCTTGCCGTTGCCGTAGGCGGTGTGCTGCTGGCGCGCCGGCTGTTCCCGGCGGCGGTGGCCGGCGAGGCGGTCGCGCCCGACTGGACGATGCTGCGTCAGGCGGTCAATCACGACGATATCGCGATCGCGGTGACCGATCGAGGGGGCCGCATGGTCTGCGCGAACGATCTGTTCGGAACCTGGTTCAACGGCTTTGTGACGCCGCCCGGCCTGCCGCTCGAAGGACGCGGTGCCGAGACGCTGAAGAATGCCGGCCGCGTCGCGTGGCGCGACGGCGAGGGATATGCCGACGATATCGCGATCGGCCCGTTGCAACTGCGCGCGCAAGTGACGCGCACCGGGCAATCCGACGACTATCTCGTCTGGCGCTTTTCGGCGCTCGAACGGCTCGATCTCGCGGCGGAGATCGTCCGTCATCTCGACGGCCCCGCAGGGCGCACGCTGGGCCATGCGGGCGTGATGGCCGCGCTCGTTAGTGCAGAGGGGCGGCTGCGCGTCGCAAATCAGGCCTTCCTGCTCCGCGCGCTGGGCGAGGACGATGCGGTTCATTATGCCGGCCGCGACGTCGCGCCGATGATCCGGCTCGACGACGCCGGCGCGCTCTATTTCGCGCGCGAGGGCGATCGCGCGACGCCGGTACGTCTTATCCAGATTCCGCTCGCGCCAGCCGACAGCAATACGCCGATGCTGCTCGCAATGCTCGATGAGGAAATGGGCCCGACCGACCGCGGCACCGCGCAAACCTATGTCGAAACCCTGCTGTCGCTGCTACCCTTCGGGCTCGCGATGGTCGATCGCGACGGGCGCTTCCTCTATGTGAACCGGGCATTCGTCCGAGCGGCTAACCTTCCCGAAGGCAAGATGCCGCGCTATCCGGGCGATATCGTCGTCGGCGAGGACAAGGGCGCGCTCGCCGACATGATCCGCCGTCACAGCAGCGGGCAGCAGGTCGGGGGCGACCTGTCGATCCGGCTCGCAGGGCAAAGCGGCGATCCCGTGTCGATGCGAATTGTCGGCGTGCGCGGGCTGGGCGAGGCCGCGGTGCTGCTCAGCCTCAAGGATTCGAGCGAGGAATCGCGCCTAAAGCAGCAGGTGGCGCAGGCGTCGAAGATGCAGGCGGTCGGCCAGCTCGCCGGCGGCGTCGCGCATGACTTCAACAATATCCTGACCGCGGTGCTCGGCGCGTGTGACCTGATGCTGATGCGCCACACGCCTGGCGACAGCGACTATGACGATATCCAGCAGATCCGCAGCAACGCCAATCGCGCTGCCAGCCTGACGCGGCAATTGCTCGCCTTTTCGCGGCAGCAGACGCTGCGCCCGCAGATTTTGCAGCTGCCCGACGTGATTTCGGAAGTGTCGCACCTTTTGAAGCGTCTGATCGGTGAGACGGTCCAACTGGCCGTGCATCACGGTCGCGGCCTTGGCGCGGTGCGCGCCGATCCGGGGCAGCTCGAGCAGGTCATCATCAATCTTGCGGTCAATGCGCGCGATGCGATGCCGGGCGGCGGCACGTTGACGATGGAAACCTATCCGGTGTCGGCCGCCGACGTCCGGCAAATGGGCAATGAATTCATGCCGCCCGCCGATTATTGCGCGTTGAAAGTCAGCGACACCGGCACCGGCATTCCCGCCGACGTGCTGCCCAAGATTTTCGAACCCTTCTTCACGACGAAGGATGTCGGCAAGGGAACCGGGCTAGGGCTTTCGACGGTGTACGGGATCATCAAGCAATCGGCGGGCTATATCTTCGCCGAAAGCAAACCGGGGCAGGGGACGAGCTTCTTCATCTATCTGCCCGTCCATCGCGCCGAGGGCGACGCGCCCGTCGTGGTGCCGCCACCCGTCAAGCCGAAGAAGAGCCAGTGGGGTACCGGAACGATCCTTCTCGTCGAGGATGAGGATATGGTACGCGCGGTTGCGGAACGCGCGTTGACGCGCGCGGGTTATAGTGTGGTCACCGCTTCGCAGGGCGAAGAGGGGCTCGAACGTTTTGCCCAGATGGAGAAGGTCGATTTGATTATCAGCGACGTCGTGATGCCGACGATGGACGGACCCGCGATGGTGCGCGCGATGCGCGCCAAGCGGCCCGACCTGCCGGTCCTGTTCATGTCGGGCTATGCCGAAGAGCAGCTCCGCCAGTCGATCGATATCGACAATGTGGCTTTCCTGCCCAAACCTTTCTCGGTCGCGCAGCTCGCCGAGGCGACATCGGCGGCGCTCGACGACGCCGCGCATCGGGTGCCCGGTGGCCAGTAGTCCGCGCATCCTGCTCGTCGAGGACGATGTGCTGATCGGTATGATGCTCGTCGATATGTTCGATGCGCTCGACCTTCCCGAACCCGCGCAGGCGACGAGCAACGAGGAGGCGCTCGCGCTTATCGCCGCCGAGCCGTTCGCCGGTGCACTCGTCGACATCAACCTTGGCGATGAAAAGGGCTGGCCGGTCGCCGATGCGCTCGCCGAACGCGGCATCCCCTTTGCCTTCACCTCGGGCGGGGGCGATGTCATTCCGCCCGCGCATGCGCAGCGCAAGCTGATCACGAAGCCGTTCCGGATCAGCGATATCGAGGCGGCGCTGGAGGGTTTTTCGTTGGAATAGTGGGCTTTCTTTCCCGCGCGATTTTATTTTGTTCTCCACTTGTTCACTGAGAACAAATGTGGCACATAGTTCCGGCGTTGCGATGCTTCTGCTGTCGCTCTAGAGCTGGAAAGGGACGGTCATGGCCGGACAATTGTCACTCGTCGAATCGGGGAAATCAGTGAACAACACGGACAGGCAGAAGGCGCTCGACGCCGCGCTCGCGCAGATCGATCGCGCGTTCGGCAAGGGCTCGGTAATGAAATTGGGCTCGAAGGAAGCCATGCAGGTCGAGGCGATCTCGACCGGCTCGCTCGGCCTCGACATCGCACTCGGCGTCGGCGGCCTGCCGCGCGGCCGCGTCATCGAAATCTACGGTCCCGAAAGCTCGGGCAAGACGACGCTCGCGCTGCACACGCTCGCCGAAGCGCAGAAGGGCGGCGGCACCGTCGCGTTCGTCGACGCCGAACATGCGCTCGACCCCGTCTATGCGCGCAAGCTCGGTGTGAACATCGACGAACTCATCGTGTCGCAGCCCGACACGGGTGAACAGGCGCTCGAAATCGTCGACACGCTCGTGCGCTCGAACGCGATCGACGTGCTCGTCGTCGACTCGGTCGCCGCGCTCGTTCCGCGCGCCGAAATCGAGGGCGAAATGGGCGACAGTCACGTCGGCCTGCAGGCGCGCCTGATGTCGCAGTCGCTGCGCAAGCTCACCGGTTCGATCAGCCGCTCGCGCTGCATGGTGATCTTCATCAACCAGCTGCGCATGAAGATCGGCGTGATGTACGGCAACCCCGAAACCACGACCGGCGGCAACGCGCTCAAATTCTACGCCTCGGTCCGCCTCGACATCCGCCGCACCGGCCAGATCAAGAATGGCGACGAGATCGTCGGCAACACGACGCGCGTGAAGGTCGTGAAAAACAAGGTCGCGCCGCCGTTCAAGCAGGTCGAATTCGACATCATGTACGGGCAGGGCATTTCGAAGATTGGCGAGATTCTCGATCTGGGCGTCAAGGCCGGCATCGTCGAGAAATCGGGCGCCTGGTTCAGCTATGACTCGATCCGCATCGGGCAGGGCCGCGAAAATTCGAAAACCTTCCTCAAGGATAATCCCGAATTGATGGAGCGGCTCGAAACCGCGATCCGCGGCCGCACCGAGGCGGTCGCCGAAGAAATGATGGCGGGCCCCGACGACGAGGGCGACGACGATAATTGATAGTCCTCCGGCCGGTTCGCTTTTGGCGGGCCGGCCGGGAAACGGCGGCGGGCCCCAATGCCCCTTGGACCTGTATCCCTCTCCCCACAGGTCGGCCCGCCTGCCGTTGATCCTTGCCTGATGATCGCAAGCAGGTACAACGCGCCATGCCCGCGATCCGCCTCTTCGGCCTTCCCACCGATATCAACAGCAGCTTCGAACGCGGTGCCGCCGCTGGCCCCGCCGCGATCCGCGCCGCGCTGTGGAGCGACCGCGGCAATATGGCGAGCGAGCTCGGTCCCGAAATCGGCACCGACATCGCGCTCACCGACGACGGCGACCTCCCGCTGACCGAGGACACGCCGAGCGACGACGCAGCGATCCGCCGCTATCTCGCCATGGTGCGCGAAGACGGAGAAGTCCCGCTCGCGCTCGGCGGCGATCATGCGGTGAGCCTCCCGCTCATCGAAGCCGCCGCGACCTGCTTCGGGCCGGTCAACATCCTGCATTTCGATGCGCATCCCGATCTCTACGATGATTTCGCCGGCAATCCGCGCAGCCATGCCTCGCCCTTTGCGCGGATCTGCGAGGCGGGCCACGCCAAGCGGTTGGTGCAGGTGGGGATTCGAACGCTGAACAAGCATTGCAGCGAACAGGCCGCACGCTTCGGGGTCGAGATTGTGCCGATGTCGGCGTTCACGCCGGACGCCGTGCCGGTCCTCGACGGCCCGCTCTATATTTCGATCGATCTCGACGGGCTCGACCCGTCGGCGGCGCCGGGTGTCGCGCATCCCGAGCCCGGCGGACTGACGGTGCGCGAGGTGCTGGCGGTGCTCCACAAACAGACCGCGCCGATCGTCGGCGCCGATATCGTCGAGTTGCATCCGGGCCGCGATATCGGCGATGTCACCGCGATCCTCGGCGCTAAGCTCGTCCGCGAACTCGCGGCGCTGATCGACCGCAACGGCACGTATAGAAACTGACCCCTAAGGAGAGCGCCATGAGCCTGATCGTCCACCATCTGAACAACAGCCGCTCGCAGCGCATCTTGTGGCTGCTCGAGGAAATCGGCGCGCCGTACGAGATCAAATATTATGACCGCGACCCGGTGACCAACCTCGCGCCGCCCGAACTGCTCGCGGTCCATCCGCTCGGCAAGTCGCCGGTGATCGAGGATGATGGCAGGGTCGTCACCGAATCGGGCGCGATCACCGAATATCTGTGCGAGCAGCACGGCGGCGGCGCGCTGGTGCCCGAACGCGGCAGCGACGATCATGTCAGCCACCTCGAATGGCTGCATTTCGCCGAAGGGTCGGCGATGACGCCGATCCTGCTGCGCATCTATACCGCGCGGCTTGGCAAGGCGGCGGCGCCTATCGAGCCGCGCATCGCGCAGCAGCTCGATTCGCATTTCGCCTATATGGAGAGCCGCGTCGGCGAGAATGGTCATTTTATCGGCGATAGCCTGTCGGCAGCCGATATCATGCTGAGCTTCCCCGCCGAGATTGCGATCATGCAGGGCATGGCGCCGCGCTACCCGAAGCTCGCTGGCTTTGTTAATGCTTGCCATGTCCGTCCCGCGTGGCAGCGCGCGCGTGAAAAGGGCGGCGCCTATTATGGCTATTGATATTCGGGGCCGCGCTTTCCTCTTTGGCGCGGCGCTGGTTGCCGGAGTTTCGAGCGCAATCGCTGCGCCGCCGACGCTCGCCCCCGAGGTGGAGCGCGAAGTCGTCGCGCCCGACGGTGTGACGTTCAAGCCGTCGCCGTCCGATGAGGAGGGCGCGATCGACCGCTTTGCCGAATATACGCTTGCACTCGAGAAACGCGATTTTGCGGCGGCCTACGCGATGCTGCGCCTGTCGTTCCAGGCCGCAAATCCGCGGCTCGAATGGGAAATGAACCTGCGCAAGCGGGCGACCTTGTGGGCCGATGGCCAGATCCGCCCGCTGCGGCTGAGCTGGTATCTCGACCCCGCGGGGCAGCCTGCGGGGCTCTATGCCGCGTTCGATTTTCGCGGCGATCGCAAGGACGGGACGATGGACTGCGGCTATGTCGTCGTTCATCGCGCGACCCCCGCCGACGGTTGGACCGTTGTGCGCACCGACACGTCGGAGGTTCCAGCCGATCTGATCGAGGACGGCGTCCCCAAGGCCGACGTGCTGCGGCAATTGCCCTGCTATCTGGGCAAGGGAATCGCGACAAACTTCTGAGACTACTAAGAATTGCGCTTGCATCGCGGCGTTCTCCCCAACAGGATGGCCGCGTGCCGCAAGGGGGGGGATCTTCGACCTTTGCGGCATGAGGTCGCGGTTCGAAGGAAATCGTTGGGGGATTACATGACGACCATTTTTCTCGCGGCGCTTGTGGCGTCCGCGCAACCCTTGCCTGCGATCAAGATCGACGCGGTGCCGGGAAAGGGGTTTTCGGCGACCGTGGTGAAGATCGATGCGGACCAATATGATCCGGTGGTCGATCGCATCAAGGTACTCGCCGAGCAACGCTGCGGAACCAAAAAGGTGCGCTTTGGCCGCTATTATTTCGACAATCAGATCGACGTCGAGCGCGGCGTCACGATCATCAAGGACTTCCGGCAGGCCTTCACCTGTTACGATCCGGCGAGTGATCCGTACAAACCCGTTCCGGCGGACTGGAAAGCGAGCGCGACGGAGGTGACCGCGGCGACGCGGTTTGCGCAGCGCTTTGTCGACAATCTCGACGCGGGCAATGGCGCATTGCTCGCGAAGCTGATGGATCCGCAACTTGAAGCGACCGTAGCCGAGATGAAGCGGTTCAGCGATGAAGCGAAGATGCATCAAACAGGGGCGGGCGAATTTTCGGTGCGGCTCGATGGCTGGTTGAACAATCCGGTCGACGCCAGCTATCCGGGAGCCTACGCCTATTTTGCGGTGATCAGCTCGCATCCCGGGGTTGCTGGAACCTGCGGCGGCATCTTGCTCTACCGCGTGCGCGAGGGCGAATATCTGATTTCGCAATATGACGTGCGCTATATCTCTCAATCGCTGATCGACGACGCGGGTTATAGCGACGAAGAACTCAACCGCCTCTGTCAGCGCTAGGTTAGGGGCACGGCGCGTATCTCTTGCTTGAGAAACGCGCCGTTCCACACTAGATCGCGCGCATGACATCGACCAACGACATTCGCCGCTCGTTCCTCGACTATTTCGCGGGGACCGGCCACCATATCGAACCGTCGGCACCGCTGGTGCCGTACAACGACCCGACGTTGATGTTCGTCAACGCCGGGATGGTGCCGTTCAAGAATGTCTTCACCGGGCTGGAAAAGCGCCCGTACAGCACCGCGGCCTCGTCGCAGAAGTGCGTGCGCGCGGGCGGCAAGCACAACGACCTCGACAATGTCGGCTTTACCGCGCGGCATCATACCTTCTTTGAAATGTTGGGGAATTTCTCCTTCGGCGATTATTTCAAGGAACAGGCGATCCATCACGCGTGGACCCTCGTCACCAAGACCTGGGGCCTTGCGCCCGAGAGACTGACCGTCACCGTCTATCACACCGATGACGAGGCATTCGACCTGTGGAAGAAGATCGCGGGCCTGCCCGAAGAGCGCATCATCCGCATCGCGACGAGCGACAATTTCTGGTCGATGGGCGACACCGGCCCGTGCGGCCCGTGCAGCGAAATCTTCTATGACCATGGCGACCATATCTGGGGCGGCCCCCCTGGATCGCCCGAAGAAGACGGCGACCGCTTCGTCGAGATCTGGAACCTGGTCTTCATGCAGTATGACCAGCGCGGACCCGGCGACCGCGTCGACCTGCCGCGCCCGAGCATCGACACCGGCATGGGGCTGGAGCGCGTCGCGGCGGTGCTGCAGGGCGTCCACGACAATTACGACACCGACACGTTCAAGGCGTTGATCGCGGCGTCGGTCGACCTGACCGGCGTTCCAGCCGAGGGGGCGACGCAGGCCAGCCACCGCGTGATCGCCGATCACCTGCGCGCATCGAGCTTCCTCGTCGCCGACGGCGTGCTGCCGTCGAACGAAGGCCGCGGTTATGTGCTGCGCCGGATCATGCGCCGCGCGATGCGCCACGCGCACCTGCTCGGCGCCAAGGATCCGCTGATGTACCGGCTGCTGCCGTCGCTGACCGCCGAGATGGGCGCCGCCTATCCCGAGCTGATCCGCGCGCAGCCGCTGATCGCCGAAACGCTTGAGCGTGAGGAAACCAAGTTCCGCCAGACGCTCGATAAGGGGCTGCGGCTGCTCGACGAGGCTACCGTCGGGATGTCTGCGGGTGCGACGCTGCCCGGCGACGTCGCATTCAAGCTCTACGACACCTTCGGCTTCCCTTATGATCTGACCGAGGATGCGCTGCGCACGCAGGATATCGCAGTCGACCGTGCCGGCTTCGACGCCGCGATGGCGCAGCAGAAGGCGGCAGCGCGCGCGGCGTGGAAAGGCAGCGGGCAGAAGGCGTCGGAGGAAATCTGGTTCGATCTGGCCGAAGCCAATGGGAGCACCGAATTCACCGGCTATGGCGCGACCGCGGGCGAGGGGCAGGTCATCGCGTTGGTCAAGGACGGCGTGCCCGTGGATGAGGCCAAGGCGGGCGACGAGCTGGTCGTGCTGACCAACCAGACGCCCTTTTATGGCGAGAGCGGCGGCCAGATGGGCGACGCGGGCACGCTCGCGACGCTGGAGGGCGCCAAGGCGTCGGTCAGCGACACCAGCAAGCCGCTGGGGCGGCTGCACGCGCACCAGACGAAGCTGGAGGCCGGCAGCCTTAAGGTCGGCGACACCGTCCAGTTGACCGTCGATGCCGCGCGGCGCGACCGCATTCGCGCCAACCACAGCGCGACGCACCTTGTGCATGCGGCGCTGCGCAACCGGCTGGGCGGGCATGTGACGCAAAAGGGCAGCCTGGTCGCCGAGGACCGCTTCCGTTTCGACTTTTCGCATCCCAAGGCGCTGACGCCCGAGGAAATCGCCGACGTCGAGGCTGACGTGAATGCGCAGATTCGCGGCAATGAAGCGGTCACGACGCGGCTGATGACCCCCGACGATGCCGTCGCGGCGGGCGCGCTGGCGCTGTTCGGCGAGAAATATGGCGACGAGGTGCGCGTGCTCAGCATGGGTGCGGCGGACGATCATAGCTATTCGGTCGAGTTGTGCGGCGGCACGCATGTGCGGGCGCTGGGCGACATCGCCTTGTTCAAGATCATCAGCGAGTCCGCGGTGTCTTCGGGCGTGCGGCGTATCGAGGCGCTGACCGGCGATGCGGCGCGCCAGTGGCTGAACGGCCGCGACGAGGCGCTGAAGGCGGCGGCGGCGGCGCTCAAGACGTCGCCCGACGATGTGCCGGCGCGCGTCGCGCAGCTGGCCGAGGCATTGAAGAAGGCCGAGCGCGAGCTTGCCGATGCGAAGAAGGCCTTGGCCCTTGGCGGTTCCGGGGGCGGCGGTGGCGGCGCGGCCGCCGGGCCGGCGGTCGAGCAGGTCGGTGATACGGCGTTCCTCGCGCAGGTCGTCGACGGGCTCGATCCCAAGGATCTGCGCGGCACGGTCGACGGGCTGAAGAAGCAGGTCGGCAGCGGCGTTGCGATGCTCGTTGCGGTCAACGACGGGCGCGCTTCGGTTGCCGTCGGGGTCACCGATGACAAGACCGGCAGCCTGAGCGCGGTCGATCTCGTCAAGGCCGCGGTTGCGGCGCTCGGCGGGCAGGGCGGCGGCGGGCGGCCCGACATGGCGCAGGGCGGCGGACCCGACGGCGGCGCGGCGAACGACGCCGTTGCGGCGGTCAAAGCCGCGCTCGCTTGAAACCGACCAAGAAGACCCGGCGCATCGATCATGCCGAACGGCTGATCGCCGCGCCGCTGGTCGATGTCTTCGCGGCGTTCACGAGCGCGGCGAAGCTCGCGCGATGGTTGCCGCCCGAAGGAGCGACGGGGACGTTCGAGCATGTCGACCTGCGCGCGGGCGGCGGCTTTTTGATGCGGCTGACCTTCGACGATTCCGATGTCGAGACCAAGAGCGACGACGACAGCGATGTTGTGGAAGTCTATATCCCAACGCTCGACGACGGGCGGCTGGTGGTGTGGCAGGTCGAATTCGAGTCCGACGATCCGCGCTTTTCGGGGACGATGGAGATGCACTGGTATCTGTCGCGGCAGAGCGGCGGCACGCTGGTCACGATCGACGCGCATCACGTGCCGCCGGGTATTTCGGCGAAGGATCATGTCGAGGGGCTGAATAGTTCGCTCGCCAATCTGGCGGGGGTGGTTGAGGCTTAGCCTTCGACCCCCTTAGCCTTCCCCCACGCCCGTGCGGCCGTGTACCCCAGATACCCGGTCCCGAAGAGCGCGTAGAGCGGCTCCGGGATGCCTGCGAGATAGGTGTTCATGCCATCGGCGATGCCCTTTGCCATCTCGGGCCGCGCAGCGGCGATCAGGCCCATCGGGATCGCCCAGAGCAAGAGCGCATACATGACGTAGAGGAAGCTCGGCCGCGCACGGCTGGTCCACGGGTCGGCGCTGTTCGCCTCGGCGACGATCGCGGTCATTCGGGTGCGGATTGCCTCCATTTCCTGGCTGCCCTCCATTTTCAGGAGTTCGAGCTTGGCGCGGTCGCGCGCTTCGGGGTCGGGGATGATCTTGTCGATCAGCTTGGCGATGGGGCCGATCAGGCCTTCGACGATGCTCATGATGCTTTTTCCTTTTGCTGGAGGATCCTCACAACTTCACTCGCGATTGACACCGATCAGTGCTGACCGATGCGGTTGGCGAGCCAGCCGTAGAGGAAGGCCTCCTGGCTCGGGCGGCGTTCGGCGAGCGCGATGTAGCGTTCGCCCTGCAGCGCCTCCATCGCACGGAGGAGGACGGTTTCGCCGCCCTTGCCGCGCGCTTTCAGGAATCCGTCGAGCGCCGACAATGTGCGCGGGCCGATGTCGCGATCGACCGCGATGTCGGGATAGTCGCGCGCGGTACGGTTGAGCGCGTTAAGCGCTCGTTGGAGGAAGCCCGCCGCTGTGCCGGTGCCCATGTTGACGCCGGTGTCGAAGAGTTCGGCGGCGATTTTGGGTGCGCGGAGTGCGACCTTGTCGAAGCCGGGGCGCAGCCAATAGAGGCGGCGATAGATGGACGCGGCTTCGCTGCGCGGCAGGTCGCGCATCGCGCCGGCATAGCCTTGCGCTCGGGCGACCGCCTCGGTGATGCCCCAACAAGTCGGGCCGCCGCGGTCGGCAGGGTGGTTTACATATCGGCCTTCGCGGTCGATGACGGCGTCGACCAAAACGTCGGCCGTGCAGATCGATGGGTCGGGTTTTGGCATGAGTCGCTCCTTCGGTTGGTTGAACGATCAAAACGAACCATATAGGAATATTGTAGGAAAGGGTTTTCGCCATGCGGGCGTTGCAAGTGCACGAATTGCTGCCCGATCATCGCGGCGCGAGACTGGCCGATGTGGCGCTGCCCGAACCGGGGCCGGGCGAGGTGCGCGTGCGCGTGCGTGCGGCGGCGGTGAATTTCCCCGACCTGTTGATGACGCGCGGCGACTATCAGCTGAAACCGGAGCTGCCTTTTGTTTCGGGACTGGAGTTTGCAGGCGAGGTAGATGCCGTGGGCGAGGGCGTGACCGCGTGGAGCCCGGGCGACGCGGTGGCCGGCGGCAATCGTTTTGGTGCAATGGCCGAATATTGTGTCGTCCCGGCGCACGCGCTGCGCGCGAAGCCCGAACGGCTGAACTGGGAAGAGGCGGCGGCTTATCCGGTCGCGTATCTGACCGCTTATGTCGCGCTGGTCCGCTGCGCGCGCGTCGCGCCCGGCGAGTGGGTGCTGGTGCACGGCGCGGCGGGGGGCGTCGGTCTGGCGACGGTCGATCTTGCGAAGGCGCTGGGCGCCCGCGTGATCGCGGTGGCGAGCAGCGCGGAAAAGCGCGCGGCGATCGCGCGGCTCTATGACCCCGATGCGGTGATCGACGGCGCGCCGGGATTTCGCGAGACGGTGAAGCAGTTGACCGGCGGGGCGGGCGCCGATGTGATCTTCGACCCGGTTGGAGGCGATGTGTTCGACGAATCGACGCGCTGCATCGCGTTCGGCGGGAGGTTGCTCGTGGTTGGCTTTACGTCGGGGCGCATTCCCGAGGTGTCGGTGAATATGCCGCTGATCAAGGGCTTCTCGGTCGTCGGGGTGCGTGCGGGCGAATATGGAAGGCGCTTTCCCGAGCGCGGCGCGGAGAATGTCGCGGCGATCGATGCGCTGGCCGCCGCAGGAAAAATCCGGCCGCACGTTCACGCGTCGCTCGACCTCGCCGACTGGCGTAAAGGCTTTGCGATGCTCGAGCGGCGCGAGGTGGTGGGCAAGGTCGTGCTGAAACCGTGACGAGCCGAAGCCGCACCCATGGTTTTGCGGCACAAGGGCTGCCATGTCCGCTCCGGGGCGTCACGGCGCTTTTGCCGATATGACCAAAGGACATGGAATGAAGACATTGACGATGATTGCCGCCTCGGTCGGCCTGGCGGTTCCAGGCATCGCTGCCGCCCAGCCGCCGCAGGACGACGGCCGCATGTTCGCGACGATCGACGCCAACGGCGATGGCAAGCTCGACAAGGCCGAGATCACCAAGATGGCCGAAATGCGCGCGCAGCAGCAGGGCGATCCGGCCAAGGCATCGCCGGAAAAGGTCGATGCCTTTATCAAGTTCCTCGATGCCAATGGCGACGGCGCGATCGACAAGGCGGAACTCGCCGCGAAACAAAAGGCGCGGGCCGAACCGCCGCCGCCGGCCGAAGACGCGCCGCCGGCTGCAAATTAACCGACGTGCGGGGGGCCTTTGGGCTTCCCGCCTTCGTCAGGCCAGCGCGATCTGGATCGCCTGAAACAGGAAGGTCGCGCCGATGATCGTGACGATCCAGCGGCGGCTGGCACGGAAATGCGCGTCGCTTATGCGGTCGAGGATCGCGCCGCCGACCATGATCCCGGCCATCGACGCGAACACCGCGATCGCGGTGACCGATAGCGGGATGATGTCGCGCGCCGAGGCGCTGAGCAGCAGCGCGCCATAGACGAGTATCTTGGATGCGTGCCCGATCGCCTGCATCACCGCCTTGGTCGCGACGACCTGATGCCGGTTCAGCTTCGTATGGATGAAGAGCAGGTCGGTCACCGGGCCTGACACGCCCGAGACGAGCGAGAGGCCCGTCGATACAAAACCCCCGCCGAGGGCATGCCAGCGGTTGCTGGCGTCGAGCGCGAGCCAGCGTTCGGGCAGCCACACGAGAATCGGCATGAGGCCGAGCCCGAGGAAGACGTAAAATTTGGTCGGGGTGAAGATCACCAGCGAGAAAAAGCCGATCGATGCCGCGGCGCCGATCCCGAACCAGAGCAGCACCGGCCAGGCGACATGCGCGCGGTGGAGTATGACGCGCCAGAGATTCGATGCGAACTGGATCACGCCATGGAGCGCAAGCGCAGTGGTCACCGGCAGGATCCAAGCAAGCACGCCCATGAAGACGAGGCCGCCCGCCATGCCGAAAATGCCCGAAAGGATGGAGGTCAGGAATGCGGCGGCAACGATCAATAGGCCTGCCTGCATATCGGTGCGCCCTCCGCTCTTGCGCGATTCCGCGCGTTGATGGCCGACGCAAGGGCGCCGCCCCTGGCCCCGATGGCACGCTATCCTGTCAGGACGCTGTCAGAGTATCAGGTAAATTGGTCGGGACGAGAGGATTCGAACCTCCGACCCCCACACCCCCAGTGTGATGCGCTACCAGGCTGCGCTACGTCCCGACCGGCCCCCGTAAGGGCAGGCGAGGCCCCTAGCGCGGGTTGGCGGGCGATGCAAGCGGCGATGG
>Ga0209676_1000463_pt1 | contig 68309 bp, 47 predicted proteins | sample AraplaCvi_mLB_r2_FD_184282 | JGI IMG/M metagenome (GOLD analysis project Ga0209676, IMG submission 184282) | Arabidopsis root microbial communities from North Carolina, USA - plate scrape MF_Cvi_mLB_r2 (SPAdes) (version 2) | ecosystem: Host-associated > Plants > Roots > Endosphere | place: USA... | reverse complement strand
CTCCTTGGCGCAAGTGCCATGGCGCAGTCGCCCTTTGTGGTAAAAGGACAGTGTATGCAGAACCCCGATTGCGAAGCGGATTCGACTTCGTTTCGTGATACCGTCACTGTTGCGAAAGCGTGGCGGTGGAGTTTCGGCGACGGTGCCACGGACACCCGCCGCAATCCTCAGCATTCCTATGCGGCTCCTGGTACGTACACCGTTACGCTTGTTCGTACTTTGCAAAACGGTACCCAGGAAACAGTACCCCAAACAGTCAAAATCGGCGAGCTTCCCCCTGAATTCCAGCAATGGAGAATAGATACAACCATTTGTAAGGGTGATACGATCACGCTCGATCCCTATCCCAACGGTGCGCCGGAGGGTGCGAGCTATATCTGGTATCCCAAAGGCGACACGACACAGACTTTAAGGGTCGACAGTTCAGGGTGTTATTCCGTAGAAGTGATCGTCAATGGCTGCAAAATCCAAAACCGGATCAACGTCAAAATTTGTATGGAGCCCCAGGCACAGGAAGGCTCCAAATGGTATTTCGGGGGCAATGCGGGCCTCGATTTTTCCAATACACCTCCCTCACCATTAACCGATGGCAAGCTCAACACCCCTGAGGGCACCTCGTCCATTGCCAATTCGAAAGGACAACTGCTCTTCTATTCCGATGGTATTAAGGTATGGAACAAGAACGGGGATGAAATGACGTGTACGTTCGGGGCGTGCGCGCCCATGAAGGGAAGTCCCAATTCGACGCAATCGGTGCTCATTGTGCCCCAGCCGACTTGCAGGGGCTGCGAGTACCTCTATAATGTATTTACGACTTCGGATATTAATGGTGAAAAGCTGCTTACCGTGAGTGTGGTGGATATGCGCCGCAATAACGGCCTGGGCCAGATTATCGAACAGAATACAACCCTTCAAACCCCCACTACCGAGCGCATTGCCGCCGTCCGCAACGACCGCGACAGTACCTATTGGGTCGTTTCGCATGATTACGGTACCAACAAGTTCCGCATTTTCCATGCTACCACAGGCGGCCTCGTAGAAGTGGCGGCTCCCGAGTTGGGCATGGCGCACGACAGTACCAACAAAGCCGAGGGTTATATGAAATTTTCTTCACCTGACAGCACCACCGGTGAACGCCAGCTGGCCGTGGTGATTCCGGGACCTGCACGGAATTACGTGGAGCTGTTCAGTTTCAATGATTCGACAGGCACATTGACCTACAAGAAAACCATGGACCTCGGCCCTGCACCGCCCATTGCATATGGTATAGAGTTTTCGCCGACAGGGGAAAAAATGTACGTTTCTTTCCAGGGCGACAATGGCACGAAATCCTATTTGAAACAATACGATCTTACATTGCCTGACAGTCTCGTCACCGAAACGGCTATCACCATCGACAGTTCCGCCACGCAGAAGTTCGGAGCATTGCAGTTCGGGCCCGACGGGCGCATTTACATGGCGATTCAGGGGAATGAATACCTGGCGACGATCGGTGAGCCGGAGGGGAATTCATTGACGGGCGTCGACTATGAGCGTGACGGAGCAAATCTGGGAGGTAAAAAAAGCCAGTTAGGATTGCCGAACATGGTGCAGGATTTCACGCAGGAATCACAAGGGCCGGGATTTGAAGCCAACGGGTTCTGTACGAATGAACCCACGCAGTTCCAGGCCAGCCCAATGTGTGACCCGATAGAAGATACTTATTCCTGGGATTTCCTAGGGAACGGCCAGTTCTCAACTCCTTCCAAAACGCAAACAGCCACATACACATATACCAAACCTGGCACTTACATGGTGGCCATGCGCGCTACAAACAAATGTACCGACACCACGATCGTGCAGGAGGTTACCATCTACGAAACGCCTTCAAACATTGACCTTGGCAAGGACAAAGACACTTGTGGCGCCTATGTGCCGTTGGATATGAAGGTCGATGCGGAAGTTTACAGATGGGTCTACCGCGGCCGCGTCGTCGGTCGTACCCGCACATACAATGCCACATCAACCGGCCGATACATCGCTATCGCATTCAACGGCCCGCAAGGCGATTGCTACGCAGCCGATACGATCGAAATCACATTACGCAAGCCACCAGCCGTTTCAATCGGCCCGGATACCACACTCTGTCGCGACAGTTCACTTGTGCTGGGCGTAGAGAGTACAAGATGGATCGAATTCAATTGGAGCACAGGAGAAACAACCCGCGAAATCACTGTCCGACAACCAGGGTCATACACTGTTACGGTGAAGGACAGAAACGATTGCTACAATTCAGACACTGTTCAGATTGGCGAGCGCCCATCCCCTATTCTGGGATTAGCTCCCGAGAATTACATCTGCATTCCGGATGGCCAGTCTGTCATACTTGATGCCAACGGGCAAGGCCCCTACGAGTACCTCTGGCCGCATTCCGGCGACACGACGAAAACCATTACCGTCAACCAGGAAGGAAAATACACCGTGCGGGCAACCAACAAAGAGGGTTGTTCCGTAGAGCAAACCACAGAAGTTGTCGACAAATGCGAGCCCCGATTCTTCATCCCGGACGCTTTCACACCCGACGGAGAAGGTCACAATGAGATATTGCAGGTGTTCGGGGCATATTATACTAATTTCTCAATGCGTATTTACAATCGCTGGGGCGAAGTTATTTTCGCTACTACCGACATAGAGGCACGCTGGGACGGGACTTACAAAGGCCTGAAAGTGCAGCCCGGAAGCTACCCATACGTCATTTCCTACGAGGCACTTTACTATCCGGAACGCAACCCGATTATGAAGCGCGGATCGGTAATGGTGATCCGTTAGCCTTTCCATTTGCAGATTAAATCAGTTATTTTTGGTTAAATAATATCAAACCAGCCGCCGCTAAAACCGACGGCTGGTTTTCACTATCTGTTCAACCGACTATGCGCCAGGATTATCTGTCCGGAGATAAAGAAAACCTTTCAAATACCGATAAAGACATCGAACGCGCATTGCGACCGTTGTCTTTCGAGGACTTTACCGGGCAGGACAAGATTCTTGAAAACCTGAGAATATTCGTGCAGGCCGCCCGCCAGCGTGGCGATGCGCTCGACCACGTGTTGCTGCACGGCCCTCCGGGGTTAGGGAAAACAACCCTATCAAATATCATCGCAAATGAGCTAGGTTCGGGAATTAAGATCACTTCGGGCCCGGTACTCGATAAACCCAGCGATCTGGCTGGCCTGCTGACCAATTTGCAGGAACACGACGTCCTTTTCATCGACGAGATCCACCGTCTGAACCCCATTGTAGAGGAATACCTGTATTCAGCGATGGAGGATTATAAAATCGACATCATGCTCGATAGCGGCCCGAATGCCCGCAGCATTCAAATCGGCCTGAACCCCTTCACGCTCATAGGCGCCACTACGCGCGCGGGCATGCTCACATCCCCCTTACGCGCGAGATTCGGGATCAATGCGAGGCTGGAATATTATGATGCGCAGCTGCTGTCGTCGATTCTGAAACGTTCGGCCTCCATTCTGGGAACGCCACTGGAAGAGGATGCTGCCTATGAAATTGCCCGGCGCAGCCGTGGTACTCCGCGTATTGCCAATAACCTGCTGCGCAGAACCCGCGATTTCGCGCAGGTAAAGGGTAATGGTCGCATTACCGTAGCCATCGCCGAAATGGCTTTGCAAGCATTGGATGTGGATCAGAACGGGCTGGACGAAATGGATAACCGCATTCTGAGCACGATTATCCAAAAGTTCAAGGGCGGGCCGGTAGGCTTATCCACCATTGCCACTGCCTGCGGCGAAGAGGCCGACACTATCGAGGAAGTGTACGAGCCGTTCCTGATTCAGGAAGGCTATATCAAACGCACCTCGCGCGGCCGCGAAGTGACAGAAAAAGCATTCAAGCACCTGGGTATTTTACCGCGCCATCGCTCAGGCGAATTGTTCTGAGCATTAACTTTTTAAGAAGTTTTACCATTCACATACAACATAAACCCGAAAATTGTAATTTTGCGGTAAATTAGCGTAACCGCCTCCTATGATCGAAGTACTGGTTTCCGAAAAGTTGGTAGTGAGAGTGCCCTGTGCTGTGATAGAACATAATGGAAAAGTACTTGCCGGGCAGCGAAGCGCAGCCTTGTCCTTCCCCCTCCAATGGGAATTTCCCGGCGGAAAGCTCGAAAAAGGCGAAACCGATGAACAGGCGTTGCTCCGTGAGATCATGGAGGAGCTTAATGTAACCGTTGAAATCGTCGATAAACTCCCCGAAACTTCCAAAGACCAGGGCTGGCGCGAGATCGTGCTGGTACCGTTCGTTTGCAAAGTGGATACGACCGATTTTGTCCTTACCGAGCACGAACAAGTCCTCTGGCTGGATCCCGACGACCTCCCTACCCTCGACTGGACCGAAGCAGACCTCAACGTAATCAAAAACTACTACGATTACTTAGCGGCTAAAAGTTAACCGCTTACCTTTCACCGTTTCATCAAATTTCCCGTTTTCATAAACCAGGTGCCCCGACACAAACGTGTGGGTAATCCGTGACCGGAATTCCGTGCCATTGAACGGCGACCAGCCGCATTTGGAGTAAATGTTGGAAGGGTTAACCTCCGTGGTCGCGTTCGGATCCACCAGGATCAGATCCGCCCAGTAACCTTCGCGGATATAGCCACGATCTTTGATATCGAAAAGGTCGGCCACTGCGTGGCTCATTTTTTCAGCCACACGATCGATCGAGATCTTGCCCGCTTTGCTCAGTTCCAGCATCACATTCAGCGTATGCTGCACCAATGGCAAACCTGATGGTGCCTGCCAGTAATGCTGCGCTTTTTCCTCGATAGTATGCGGAGCGTGGTCGGTTGCGATCACATCAATGCGGTTGTCGAGCACGGCTTGCAGGATCGCTTCCTTGTGATGTGGCGCTTTAATCGCGGGGTTACATTTGATTTCGTTACCCAGCCTCCGGTAATCTTCCGCATCGAACCACAAATGATGCACGCATGCTTCGGCTGTTACGAGTTTCGGCTGCCCGTTCGCGAGCAGAATTTTACCATTGCTACGGATTCCCGGTTCGAACAAATGAACCTCGTCACCGGTAGAAATATGCAGAATATGCAGGCGCGTCCCATGCTTGTGCGCAAGCGAGCTCGCAAAAGTGGATGATTTGAGGCAAGCTTCTTCATTCCGGATCAACGCGTGGATGTCGTAAGGCACGTCATCGCCGTACTTCTCCTTGAAATAAGCCATACGGGCCTTTACAGTCGGCTCATCTTCGCAATGCGTTGCGATAATGCAGGGCGCATTGGCGAAGAGCTTTTCGAGCACCTCAGGCGCGTCGACGAGCATATTACCCGTGGAAGAGCCCATGAATATCTTGATACCGCAAACCTGTGTAGGATCGGTACGCATTACCTCGTCATAGTTGTCGTTCGACGCCCCCATGAAGAAGGAGTAGTTGGCAAGGGATGTATTGGCCCCGATCTGGTACTTATCTTCCAGCAATTGCTGTGAGAGTGTGTTGGGAACCGTATTCGGCATTTCCATGAATGAGGTGACCCCTCCGGCTACTGCCGCTTTCGATTCCGTGTATATATTCGCTTTGTGCGTAAGCCCCGGCTCTCTGAAATGCACCTGGTCGTCGATCACCCCCGGCATCAGCAAAAGCCCCTTTGCATCAATCACCCTGTCCGCTTGCACATGCTGTAAATCCCGTTCGATTTTTTTAATGTGACCATTTTCAATTATCACGTCTAAATACTGAACCTGGTTTTCATTTACGACCTGGGCATTTAAGATCAGCGTTGTCATGTGCGGCGGCGATTGGATTGATGTCGTGCAAAGGTATTCAGACCGGTTGAAATTCACTCATTGAATCACACAAAAATGAACCTGAAACAACTCCTCAGTGATTTCGCCGATCTACTGTTTCCACGCTGCTGCGAGAGCTGCGACCGGGTACTGCAAGGCAATGAAGCCACTATTTGCACGCTTTGCCGCATTTCGTTACCGCGCGTCGGGTCGGATGGATTGAATAGCGAATCGCTCCAATTTAAATTCGTGAGTCTTCCCGAAGTCCTTTCAACCCATTCGTTTTTGCTGTTTACCAAGAGAAGCAAGGTGCAAAAACTGCTGCACGCATTGAAATACAAGGGAAATAAGGAAGTCGGGATATTGCTTGGGCAGATGTTCGGGCAAGAATTGAGGGCATCGGGACATTTACCGGAAGCGGAAATTATCCTGAGTATTCCGCTTCATCCCAAAAAGCGAAAGCAGCGGGGCTACAATCAAAGCGACCTCCTCGCAGAAGGCTTCTCCCAGGCAACAAGCATTCCGTGGTCGGGCGCAATGCTCGAACGCGTTAAATACACCCCTACACAAACGGGTAAAACCAAAATAGAAAGGAGGGAGAATGTACAGGGAGTCTTTGCCGTCAAAACGGGCTTCTGTCCTAAAAGCGTGATCCTGGTCGACGATGTACTTACTACTGGTGCCACATTGGAAGAGTGTGCGAGGACATTACTTGCTTCCGGCTGCAAGCAATTTCACATTCTCACTATCGCTCTGGCACAGCACTAAAACAGGAAAGCCGCTATTCGGAAGAACAGCGGCTTTCTCGTATGATATTATGTCAAATCTTATTCTTTGTGCGTTCCGGTGGCGATCATCGCGCAACGGAAACCTACCATCGCAGTAGCAGAGTCCTGATCCATGTAACGCCGTGTTCCCGGAGACAACCAGTAAGCTACGTCAGCCCATGAGCCGCCTTTGTAAACTCTCAGCTTATCATCAACCATTGAGTTGTTGTTTTTGCTGTCGTAGTTCTTAGCCTCATCCTGGTAACCATCGCGACGGAAAGAGTTGAGGTCGTTCACATCGCTGTTTGAAAGCGGACGGTACACGTCGTAAACCCACTCGCTCACGTTACCAGCCATGTCGTAAAGGCCGTTGTCGTTGGCCGGATACGACCGGATTTCCTGTGTGATAATCGCTCCGTCATTGGATTTACCAGCTATACCAGCATAATCACCAGGGCCACGTTTGAAGTTCGCGAGCATTGTTCCCTGCTTGCGGCCACGTGGGTTACGCATAGTGGAACCATCCCATGGGTAAATTCTTGAGTTAGCCTGGTTTTCGTCAGAATATTGTGTTCCGATCATCGCCATAGCAGCGTATTCAAACTCAGCTTCTGTTGGAAGGCGGTATGGAGGCATTACGTAGCCGCTTTCGATACGAAGTTGTGGTGCGGGAGCATCAGCAGCTGCAACAGCTTCGCCTTCGGCTTTCTTCTTCTTGCCAAAAGAGAATCCCTTTTTCTTTTTACCACCAGCGGCAGCTGCGCCCTTGATATTATTAGCCTGGCTCACAGCAGCGGTACGCCATGCGCAATAGTCATTAGCCTGAACCCACGAAACGCCTACCACCGGATAAAGGCGGAAGCCCGGGTGACGCAGGTACATTGTTACGTAAGAGTCGTTGAATGACAGTTCGTTAAACCAAACTGTTGTATCGGGAAGTGCCTTGGCATAGAACTCCTCCGAAGAGTCTTTCTGGATTGCATTAAGGTATTCGAGGTAGTGGACGTTCGCCACTTCGGTCTGGTCCATGTAGAATGACTGGATACTGACAGTCCGTTTGGGGTTGTCCCGGCGTGTCATCACATCCTCTTCCAAAGAACCCATCGTAAAACGTCCTCCTTCGATGTACACTAGGTCAGGACCGGCTGGCAAAGCTTTGTACTGCTTTACTTCAAACCCGTCTTTGCCGTTGTAAGCCAAGCCTGTTTTAGAGCTGGTCTTGCCAGGTTTCAAGCTGGTTGGCTTCTTTTTACTACACGCAGTTGCCGCTAATAACACTATCAGAATCAGCGCGATCGACCGGGTACCCATCTTTTGCATGCAAATCATTGCTTTAAAGTGACTTAAGTGTTTGGTATTTTATAGTATGCGAAACCGCAAATGTATGAAATCAATCGATATTATTTTTAAAAATCAATTATCAGGTAACCGGGGCCTGTTTGCTACTGGGTCATTTCCATCAGCACCTGGCGTGCCTGATCGATGCTTTTGATGTCCTCACAAATCAGTATCAGCTTGCCTTTCTGATCTTTAAGCGAAATTTGCTTAGGGTGTTTTTTAATGTAATCGATCACCTGGCCGAACTTCGCCGACTGAAAGAATTCGTCATTCTGCGAAGTAACGAAGTAGCCTTTCATAGTATTGCTTTTCAAAGTCAGTTTTTCGAACTGCAAAGCCTCTGCTTCCCAACGCAAACGGACCGTTTTCAGCAAATCCTGCACCTCGTGCGGCACCGGGCCGAAACGGTCGAGGATCTCCTTTTCAAACTTGCCAAGCTCGTCCTCTGTCGCAATATTATCAAGGCGGGTATATAACGACAGCCTTTCGGAAATATTTTTTACATAATCGTCCGGTATCAACGTTGCGAAATCGGTTTCGATCTGAGTATCGGGCACCAGGTTTTTCGGCAGACTGAATACGCCTTCGAACAGGTCCTTAAATTCATTGCTTTTCAGCTCCTGAACAGCCTCATCGAGCATTTTGTGGTACAGCTCATATCCCAGATCATTCACAAAACCGCTTTGCTCCGCACCCAGCAGGTTCCCCGCACCGCGGATGTCGAGGTCGCGCATGGCCACTTTGAAGCCATCGCCAAGGTCGGAAAACTCTTCCAACGTCTGTAAACGTTTCCGAGAATCACTGGCGAGCGTCGATACCGACGGCGTGAGCAGGTAGCAGAATGCTTTCCGGTTCGAGCGCCCTACCCGGCCGCGCATCTGGTGCAGGTCCGAGAGCCCGAACATGTGCGCGGAATTGATAATGATGGTGTTCGCATTGGCAATATCGATCCCGGATTCAATGATATTCGTTGAAACGAGAATGTCGTACTCGCCTTCGATGAAGTTCATCATCACTTTTTCCAGCTTATCGCCGTCCATTTGGCCGTGCGCAACGCCTATGCGCACATCAGGCACGAGGCGCAGGATGATGTTCGCAATGGATTCGATGTCATTCACACGGTTATGGACAAAGAATACCTGACCGCCGCGCTGCACCTCGAAACTGATGGCATCACGGATAAATTCCTCGCTGAAAGTATGTACTTCCGTGGTGACCGGCTGGCGGTTCGGCGGCGGGGTTGCGATAACCGAAAGGTCGCGCGCGCCCATGAGCGAGAAATGTAATGTACGCGGGATCGGCGTGGCGGTAAGCGTAAGCACGTCCACATTCACACGCATTTCTTTCAGACGGTCTTTGGCCTTCACCCCAAACTTTTGTTCCTCATCGACGATCAGCAATCCCAAATCTTTGAATTTCACATCCTTATTCAAAATGCGGTGGGTACCGATCAAAATATCGATTTTTCCTTCCTCAGCCTGTTTCAATGTATCCTTGATCTCTTTCGCAGATTTGAAGCGGTTGATATAACCCACCCGGGCCGGGAAATCGGCGAGGCGCTCGCTAAATGTTTTGTAATGCTGCATGGCCAGGATCGTCGTAGGCACGAGTACCGCCACCTGCTTGCTGTCACAAACCGCCTTGAATGCGGCACGGATCGCGATTTCGGTTTTACCAAAGCCTACGTCCCCGCACACGAGCCGGTCCATCGGGTGGCCTTTTTCCATATCGTCCTTCACATTGGCAGTTGCGGTGGCCTGGTCGGGCGTGTCTTCATATATAAAGGATGATTCCAGCTCGACTTGCAGGTAGTTGTCCTTCGAGAATGGGAAACCCGGCGCCTGGCGACGTTTGGCATACAATGCGATCAGCTCGTGCGCAATGTCTTTCAGCTGTTTCTTAACCTTCGACTTCTTGGCTTCCCATTCACCGGAACCCAGCTTGCTCATCGCCGGCGGAGTGCCCTCCTTGCCGGTATATTTCGCGATTTTGTGCAGGTTATGCACACTCACGTACAGCAAATCATTGTCACGGTAAATGAGTCGTACCGCTTCCTGCTCCTTCCCGTTCACATCCTTGCGTTCCATACCTGCGAAGCGGCCGATGCCATAATCGACATGCGTCACAAAATCACCAACCTGCAAGGATTTCAGCTCTTTCAAGGTCATGGCCTTGGATTTGCTGAACTTCTCTTTCAAGCGGTATTTATGAAAACGGGCGAAAATCTGGTGATCGGTGTAGCACGCCACTTTCAGGTTATCATCCACAAAACCCTCCCGGAGCGAAATGTGCATGGGCCGGAACTTCACGAACGGATCGAGGTCTTCGAAAATCCTTTCGAGGCGATCAAGTTGCTTGGGCTGCTCGGCAACGATGATATTGACATAGCCTTTGTTCTGGTTATCCGTCAAATCATCTAAAAGCCTTTTGAAATCTTTATTAAATGAAGGCTGCGGTTTCGAAGAATAGGGCAGCTTCATTTCAGTTTTGAAATAGGATTTCTTCCCAAACTCCACCGTTTTGAACTTCTTAACCTGGTTCAGAAACCCGCGCCGCGTTTCGAAAAGCTCGTTAGGGTTCGAAACGATCTGTACGCCGCCTCCCGTGACTTCTTCCAGCGCCTTTTCAGCTCTTTCGAAGCATTTTTCAATTACTTCCAATGTCAGTTCCGCATCCTTGAACCAGATAGCCGTCTCATCGGTAAAGAAGCTCAGAAACGAGTCCCGCGTTTCGTGCGAGAGTTTTTGCTGAATGTCCGGTACGATATTGATCTGCTTCGCGCTCTCAATGGAAAGCTGCGTGTCGGGATCGAATGAGCGGATACTTTCCACCTCATCCCCGAAAAGCTCTATCCTGAACGGATGTTCATTCGCAAATGAAAACACATCCAAAATACCCCCACGCACGGAAAACTGCCCCGCTTCGAACACAAAATCGGTGATTTCGAAACCGTAGCTGTTCAAAAACTCCGTCAGAAATGCAGGATCGAGCTTTTCTCCCACTTTCACGGAAAATGTATTCGCTTTCAGCGAGCGCTTGTTGATTACTTTTTCAAACAATGCTTCCGGATAAGTCACAATTTGCACCGGCGTGTTGCGCCCTGCGCTGAGCTTGTTCAGGATCTCGCCGCGCATGAGCACATTGGCATTATCCACTTCCTCGTAATGATAAGGCCGTTTGTAGGACGTTGGATAAAACAGGACTTCGGTAGAACCCAGCAGGTTCTGAAGGTCGTTCTGAAAATAGGCCGCTTCCTCGCGGTCGCTGAGAATGTACAATGCCGGTGTTTTCTTCTTATGCTGCACGGCAGCGGCGATCACCGCGTCGAGGCTTCCTACCAGTCCTTTTACCTGTACGTGCGCCGCATCGGCGTCCTTAGAGGCGATCTGCGCGCTCAGCACATCCATGTAGCTGTCGCCTCCGTATAGTGTTAATAAGTCTTTAACTTCCAATTATATCAAATGCTGTGCAGCCTCAACCGCAGTGAACGTAAACGCAAAAAGCCGTTTCGGGAAATTTCCCGACCGGCAAAACAAATAACAATGGCTGGCCGCATTTTGTTGCTGTAACCAACCGGGCTACAAAAATAGCCGTAAATCATTCCGCGTGAAAATCGGTCAGATCATTTTATTTTTACCTTTTCTCATCTCAATTCCCTCATGACCGACTGGCTTAATCAACCCGTTTCGTTGGCAGGACTGCCTACCACAATACTCGAAATCCTGGGTTTCATCACCGGCGCCATCTGCGTTTACCTCAATACTCGCCAGAATGTGCTCGGCTGGTTTTTCGGGATTATCAATGCGGTGTTGTACGGGGTGGTTTTCTGGCAGGTAAGATTATATGCCGACATGGGCTTGCAGGGTTATTACTTCCTGACAAGCATCTACGGCTGGTGGATGTGGAAATTCGGCGGACAAAACCACGACGGCCTGCGCGTTACGCGCACACCCGTGAAGCTCTACCCGATTTTCGGGTTGATTTTTATCGCAGTAACCGTCTCCTGGGGCTTTTTACTCGGCAAGTTTACCAATGCGAGCCTCACCTACGCCGACTCCGCACTGACGATCGCCAGCCTGATCGGCCAATGGATGATGGCCCGCAAATACCTCGAAAACTGGATCATCTGGATCATCGCCAACGCGGCTTATGTGGTTGTGTATTTCTACAAAGACCTCCACCTCACCGCGATTTTGTACGGCGTCTTTCTCATACTTGCGGTTATCGGGTTCGTACAGTGGCGTAGGGACGTTGTCAGGTATGGTCAGGCGTAGTCAGGAACGGTCATTGGTAGTCAGGTATGGTCATTGATAGTCAGGCGTGCGCAGGAATTGTCATTGGTAGTCATTGATGGTCATGTGTAGTTATGAATGGTTTGGTAGTCAGAGATTGTATTGTCTAAATCTCCTCCACTCAGGCTACACTTGACAACTCCTGACTATTCTTGACAACACATGACCATTCCTGACAACAAATGACAAAAACCAACGTCCCAATTATGGGCAACGTTCAGTCGAGCGTGTCGAACGGGATTTCCTGATCTTCGAGCAATGTGCGGATGCGTGGTGAGTCCTGGAATACGATTTGCAACTCCTTTTTCGCTACGCCTTCCTCTTCCTCGTCCAGCCATTTCCAGTCTTCTGCCGTAGCGTCGAAAATATCGATGATCGTCAGCAGCTTATCCTCGGATTTTTCCTTTGAAAGCCAATCGCCCGAATTTCCGATATAAATAATGACCTTCTTTTCATCGATCCATTCAAGGTCATTAAGCATTTCGTCTAGCGCGTCGAGGTTTTTGCCAGAATAATCGGGAAAATGCATGGCGGCGGCGATTGCCTCGTGGAAATCTTTGACGGAGGTTGTTTTGGCTCCGTCGATATGGGCTACAAATGCACCCAGGAACGTTTTACGGACATAGGATTCTTCCCGGGCCAGCAGGAAGTGTGTGTTTTTCATAGAGTCGTTGATTTAAAACACTGCAAGTTAGAGAAAAATGGACGTGCAACTCCAACCTTTCAATAGTGTTTTATTTCAAATACCGCTTTCTTAACAAATGCATCATATGCACGTTGATACCCCACTGATCCGATAGCGGTTGATGTGTAAACGGCACGGTTGGTTGATAATTCGGCGGCCCGAATTCCGTCAGGACGGTCAGCGTTTCACCACTTTTGACCTTGTATTCGACTACTTTGTCCCACCACGCCAAATGCGCCTTCACGGCCGCCTCCCATTCCGGTGCGCGCGGGTCGTTCACCTGCGGGCCTTCCTCGTGTCCTACGCGCGAGTGGATATGCCCCACGCGTGCAAGCGCGAGCTGAACGGTTTCCTCCTGGTCCTGCAAAAGGCTTTCATGCACATTACACCAATGCGAAATATCGAGCGTAAGCCTTAATGCCGGGTTCTTCTCGATGAAATTCCGGGCGACATGCGCCGCGAAAAGCATTCGTCCGCGGTGGGTTTCATGGTAAATGGGTATGCCGCTTTTGGCCGACGCTTCGGTGGTATGGTCGATAAACGCTTTATTTTGTTCGTAAGTAAAATGGTCACGGCCGCTGTGGCAGTTGATGTAAAGCGGCTTCACCGGCCATTGCGTAGTAGCCGCGTCGATCTGAGACTTGAATGCATTCAAATGCGCTTTGTGATCCCGCTCGCCCGATCCGCAGAGAAAGCCTACTTCGAGGTTATGCTTTTTCAATGCGTCGAAAAGCTCTTTCTGCTTGTCTTTCGAGCCCTGCCACCACATTTCGATACCATCGTAACCTTCTTTTTTGACGGCAGCGCAAAACTGGTCGGTGGTCCCCTGAAAGCCCCAGTTGGTACCGAGCACTTTCAATGACAGCTTATTTTCAAACTGCACCGCTGCTTTATTCGCGTCGGCGACCGATTCGAAGGTCGTTAAGGCGCCGGCCGTGGTGACTGCGGCGGCTGTGGCGTTGTTAATGAAATCCCGGCGGGTCATTTTTAATTTTGAATGAGTGAATGAGTGAATGGGCGAGGCTGGTCATGTATTGTCAAATGTGGTCATGGGTAGTCAAATGTGTCAGTTGTTGCCATAGGTCGTCATTGGGTTAGGTATTGTGTTCCAATCAATGAATGTTTATTCCTGACTACTCTTGACTACACTTGACAATACCTGACTACTGACTTCAATTGAACACTTGACTACACATGACAATAACTTGACAACACCTGACAATTACCCTACTATTTTTTCGTCGCCGCAACCGGCTTAGTCGCCGTGCTATCGCCCGCTTTCAGGAACTGTGCGACCTCGGCTTCGCTGAAACCGTTGACAATCTGCAAACCCGGGGATTGCTTTGCCGCTTGTGCCACCGCGCTATCGGTCACGCCCGATTGCCAGACATAAATTGAACGTAGCCCTTTCATCGACGCGATATTTTTTAATCCCGCATCGCCCATTTTGGTGTCGATCACATTCAGGTATTCCAAATGCGGCAAGCTTTTGATCTGCGCAATGCCCTGGTCGGTCACCCCGGAGTGTTCCAAATGAAGCTTGGTGAGGTTCTTTAATTTGGCAATTTCCTTCAACCCGCCATCGGTGATCTGAGTACCGCCCAGTTTCAGCCAGGTTACCTGCTCGGCAATCGGCAGAAGCAGCGCAATGTCCTTATCGTTGAACTGCGGCGCATTTACCGCACTCACTTCCAGCAAATTCTGATCTTGTGATAATGTATTGACAATCAGTCCCGCTTTCCGCAAAGCCAGGATATCACTTTCTTTCGCAGGTGAAACTTTCAACGTAGCGATGGCCGATTCTTTCTGTTTTGCACCGCCGGATCCACCCGTCGCCGAGCCTCCCCCGAGCGATGCGAGCGCCGGCTTCACCTGATCCGTTACCGCCAGCTCCGATACTTTTTTATCCGCGGGCGCTCCCTGATCGATCCACCACGATAGCAATGCAATCTGCTCGGTACTCAATTGAGGCTTGCCCTTCGGAGGCATGTGGTTATCGTCGCTTTCGTCCAGTAAGCATCGTTTGATCATATCGCTTTCAGCACCCTTGCCTGCCACCAATGCGGGACCGTTTTCACCGCCTTTCATCATCAATGCAAGCTCGTCCATGCGCAAATCGCCCTTTTTCTTGCTTGCATTGTGGCATTGCGTACAACGCGCTTCGAGGATCGGCTGGACAATATCTTTATAAACAACCGCCTGCTGCACATCGGTAATAGGCTTGATTTCCTTCGTTTTTTCTTCAATAGGGTCCATTCCCGCTAGACTGCGGAAGGGCTCGGGCGTGTATTGCGTGAGGTACCCGTCTCCGTGCGTCAGCGAACCGCCGTCGTGGCCGGCTGTCATAGTCAGCAACACCGACACAGCGAACGCAGGCAGGTAAACTACTTTCCCAAACGATATCTTCCCGGCAAGCCTGTCCGATTTGACAAGCCACGCTACCCAGGCAAATACTGCCACACCAATGCCTTTCCACATATGTGCGCCGAGCAGATCTTCGTCATAGCCACCGCCCAGCGACAGCAGGTAACCCGCAATGCAGGCAAAAGTGGCGCTCACCGCCGACCAGAACAGCACAAAAACTACGGTAGATTCGCTCACGGAAATCTTGCCGGTCCTGCGGCCAATCTCGATAAGAGCCGCGATCAGCAAAAAACCAATGGGTAAATGCACGAGCACAGGGTGAAACCGCCCGATAAACAGTGCCCAGGGCGATGCTTGAAGAAGAGGAATGAGCATACCGGAAATCAACATTAAGGGATTAGGATTATTCAAAAATCAATGCATTACAATCTGAAAACCTCCGGGCATGGGACCGCCACGGGAGAATTATCAGCGTTTACTTCCATGATGCCCGCCATATGATCCCACCATTTTTTCATGATGGGCAGCGCGGAGAGGCTGGCGGTTGTGTCGTTAGCTCCCAGTTTTTGAAATGCAAAAAGTGCAAGTGTGGCTTCGTCGAGGAAAATATAGTACTCGGCAATTCCAGCCTCTTTCAAAAGTTGGCTCAGTTCCGGCCATATTTCGTCGTGCCTCTTCTTGTATTCTGCTTCGAATCCGGGTTTGAGCTGCATCCGGAATGCCTTAACTGTTTCCTCCGCCATAGTTTATTTTAAATACTGCTAAAAAATGCGACTAGTTATGCGATCACTTGTTTCACAACTTTACCTTCGGTGTCTGTCAGCCTGAAATTCCTTCCCTGGAACGGATAGGTGAATTTCTCGTGGTCGAAGCCCATCAAATGCAGGATGGTCGCCTGCAAATCATGCACGTGGACGCGGTCTTTCACGCCATAATAGCCCAGTTCATCGGTTTCACCGTGGCTGTATCCCTGCTTCACGCCGCCTCCTGCCATCCACATGGTGTAGGCTTCCAGGTGATGGTCGCGCCCCATATAGGGCATTACTACACCGTTACGGTTCTCCTGCATGGGCGTCCGACCGAATTCCGCGCCGAATATGACCAGCGTTTCTTCCAGTAATCCGCGCATTTTCAGGTCTTTGATCAATGCAGCAATGGGCTTATCGGAAATCTGGCATTTGGAACGCAGCCCGCCCTCCACATTATCGGTCGCGTTGGTTCCGTGGCCGTCCCAGCCCCAGTCGAAAAGCTGCACAAATCGCACATCGTTTTCAATGAGTTTCCGGGCAAGCAGACAGTTCATACCAAAGCTCCCTTCTCCGGCTTTTACTCCATACATATCCAGAATAAATTGTGGCTCCTTGGCCACGTCCATCACCTCAGGCACCGACATCTGCATTCGGAACGCCATTTCATACTGGCTGATCCTCGTCAAAATTTCCGGATCCTGCACTTCCTCATAAGTCTGCCGGTTAATTTCGTTGATCGCGTCGATCGTCTTTTTGCGGATATTACGGTTCATTCCGTTCGGATCGGTCACGTACAGAACCGGGTCACCGCCGGTACGACATTGCACGCCCTGGTAAACCGACGGCAGGAATCCGCTCCCGTACACACTTTTCCCCGCATCGGGCTGACGACCACCGGAAGCCAGCACGATAAAGCCGGGCAAATTCCGGTTTTCGGAACCCAGGCCATACACCGCCCATGCACCGAGGCTCGGGCGCCCAAGCCGCGGGCTACCCGTATGCAGGAGCAACTGCGCAGGCGCATGGTTGAACTGGTCGGTATGCATGGCTTTCAGAAAGGTGATCTCATCGGCGACAGTCTGCAAATAGGGCAGGTAATCCGATAGCCAGGCACCGGATTGGCCATATTGTGCAAATTGCCCCTGCGGCCCGAGCATTTTGGGCACTCCCTGGATGAATGCAAACTTCTTGCCTTCCAGAAATTCGGCAGGACAGTCTTTCCCGTGATATTTGACGAGTTCGGGCTTGTAATCAAAAAGTTCGAGCTGCGATGGCGCGCCGGCCATGTGGATGTAAATCACACGCTTGGCTTTCGGAGCAAATTGTGGAATACCGCTCCCTACGAGCGATTCCGAAGCCCCTGCCGCGTCACCGGCCTTCGACGAGCCGCAGGAGCCCAGCAGCGAGCCCAGCCCCAATGCTCCCAAACCAAAGCCAGCCGATTGCAAAAAGTGGCGGCGGGTCTGGCGCTGCACGTCGGCATATTGTAGTTCTTTTAGTAGTTTTTCCATTTCAAACTTGGTTACCTAGCCCCCAGGGTTGAAACCCTGGGTTAGGAAATATGGGTTATGGGCCGACGGCCTTTTTTTGCTTTTTTTGACCTTTTAAGCCCTTTTAGTTTTCTTAAACCGCCGACTGAAGTCGACCGTAATAGATACGTACCGTTTATTCTTCGCTCGTCCGCCAGCCGCCTTGCTTTACTATTATTAATTCGCCCTTGCTTCTTTCAAAGCCTCCAATCTATTACCGTTGACTTCAGTCAACGGAAAAGAAACTAGCCGGAGCTCGAAGCCTAGCCTGAGCCAAGAGCCGAGTCTTAGTCCAAAGTCGGGGCCTAAGCTTAGCTACGTATAAACGAGACTACTCCTTTGTAACCACGTTATCAAGATTGAGTAAAACGTTCGCTGAAACCGTCAACGCGGCCAGTTCAGGGGACTTTTCTTTTCCGTAAACCAGAATACTATCCACTTCCGAAGGCTTTTGCCGGTACTCCTTGAGTGCATCTTGGTATACTTTCATGAGCACATTCAGACTCTTCTGTTCAATGGGTTTGAATGTGAGCAGGCGATAGCCCTCTTTGAGCTGCTGCTCGGGCGTCTTGCCGCGCGTCTTCATTTTAGAAGCCAGTTTTTCGGCCGCTTCCAGGTATACTGGGTCATTCAGCGTTACCAATGCCTGCAATGGGGTATTGGTGATGATTCGTCTTGACTGGCAAAATTCACGACTCGGCGCGTCGAAGGTCGTCATCGACGGATATGGTGCTGTTCTTTTCCAATACGTATAAACCCCCCGGCGGTACTTGTCCTCCCCTTCGCTTACTACCCAGCTCTCGCCGCTGTATGGCGACTGCCAGATTTTGTCGGGCTGCGGCGGCATTACGCTTGGGCCGTACATTTTACCGGAAATAAGTCCGCTGCACGCAAGGGCCTGATCGCGCACTTGTTCAGCGCTCAGACGTACACGTGGCCCGCGCGAGAGCCACACGTTGTAAGGGTCTTTCTCTTTCCGGTATCCATCGGAACGGGAATCCTGCCGGTAGGTGGCCGACATGACGATTGTTTTCAGCAATTTCTTGACACTCCATTTATAATCATCCATAAATGACACCGCCAGCCAATCGAGCAACTCGGGGTGAGAAGGTTCAGCGCCTTGCGAGCCAAAATCTTCCACGGTTTCTACAATTCCTCTTCCGAAAAGTTGCTCCCAGAAACGGTTCACGATGACGCGCCCGGTCAATGCATTATCTCGGCTCACGATCCATTTGGCGAGGCCCAAGCGGTCACGGGAAGCATCTTTTGGCAGCGGCGAGAGTAGTTTGGGCACATCGGGTTTCACCTCGGGGCCTTTCACCATCCAGTTACCACGGACAAATACATTGGTTTTCCGCGCAAAATCACCTTTCCCCTCCCAAAGTACGGGCATACTTTCGGTCGGTCGCGTCAATGCGGTGGCGTAGTCGGTGATAATCTGTTCGTAGCCCGGCTGACCCGCTCCCGGCAATGCTTTTTGGAATGCTGCCCACGATATGCGTACCCATTCTTCCGGCGCCTTTGGACTATTCAATGAGAGGTAAATGTCATGTTTTCCACTCGTTTTCAGGATCGGGGCTACGATTACCGTGTCGCGGGTTGGCACTTTGATCGTCGAAAGCACCGGACCGTCGAGCTTATCCAAATGCAAAGTCAGTACCGCATTCTCCGCCCTTGTACCGATATTCATCAGCACATTGTCGGCGCCGGTAAGATTTACTTGCGGAATGCGCGCATTGCCTTTGTCTTTCACGCCATAATAGGAAATGACCAGCACGGTCGACTGGTCGCCTTTCACGAAGTTGTGTGCATTGATTTTCGGCTCCACCACCTTCATGAACTGCGTTTTGGCTTCCAGATCTTTCGGATCGTATTTCCGCACCCATTCTTTCACCCGCTCGAAACGAAGCGAATCTTCTCCCTTGTAAAACCGCAGCTTCGGCCATTCGTCCCACACGTCCTCGTCGCGCGAGTTGTTAAAGAAAGCCGCGTATTTGTAATATTCCTCGTGCGGAATGGGGTCGTAAGGGTGGCTGTGGCATTGTATACAGGCAAATGTAGTCCCCTGCCAAACTTCCCAGGTGGTATTCACCCGGTCGATCAATGCAGCTGTACGAAACTCTTCGTCGTCGGTTCCGCCCTCATTGTTCGTCATCGTATTCCGGTGAAAGCCGGTGGCTATCACGTTTTGCTCAACGGGAAAGCCGTCTTTCTTTTCCGGCAACAAATCCCCTGCCAACTGTTCGATCGTGAAGCGGTCAAATGGCTTGTCTTCATTGAAAGATTTGACCACATAATCGCGGTAACGCCACATGGTGCGCCCGCCGTCGCTTTCATAGCCTTTCGTGTCGGCGTAACGTGCGAGGTCCATCCACATCGACGTCCATTTCTCTCCGTAGGCAGGCGATTTGAGCAACTTATCCACCACCTTTTCGTAAGCGTCGGGCGATTTGTCGTTCTCAAAATCCTGCACTTCTTTTTCTGTCGGGGGCAAGCCGGTGATATCGAGGCTTACACGCCGAAGTAACGTGGCGCGGTCGGCCTCCGGGGAGGTTTTCAGGCCTTCATCTTTCAGCTTTTTGGCAACAAAATGGTCTATTTCGTTCTTAGCCCATGCTTTATCCCCTGTATTCAGCAAGCCAAACAGGTTCGAAAAGGTATTCAGGGACGGCACATCCGGCCTTTCAATCTTTTTATAGGACCAATGCGTTTCCCATTTCGCGCCTTCATTGATCCATTGTTTCAGGATACCGATTTCCTTCTCATTCAGCGGCGTGCCGTTTTTCGGCATTTTCTCGTCGGGATCGTCCGTCAGGATGCGCCGGATCATCTCGCTCGCATCCGCATCGCCGCGCACAACGGGTATTTTACCCGATTTCCCCGGTTCCAGCATTTCGTGCTCGAATAGAAAACTCACGTCGCCAGCCTTTTTCACGCCGCCATGGCAGCCCATGCAATGCTTGTTAAGGATCGGCTTTACATCCGCATTGTAATCCACCTTCCTTCCCCACGGTAGCCCGCCCCATGAAAAGTATATTACCGGCACAGCTACCACCACTAAACCGATCAAAAATCTGGTATGCATTGGTTTAATTTTAAATAATTATTTCAACAAGAATTACAAAAATACCAAGAGGTTTGTCAATACGACAAGTATTGTCTATACAAACTTAAAAAGATGTTCATACAAACTCTGAAAAGGTTGATAAGCCATTCCAAAGAACACTAAATATAACCCGCAAACCCCGTCGCGCCACGACTTAATGAACAGGCGGCATGTTTGAGCTATCCTGCTGATTTCATGGCTAAAAGACTGAATTTAAATAAAATTACCCACTAAATCAGGCCGGCGACGGGGCATTGGTTACTGCCAAATGGCGTTCTGCTTCACATTGGGGTTCCCCAGCAGTTCTTTTTGCGGCAGCGGCAGTACATAATCACGTTCCTTGGGCACGCGGTCGAGCTTGTACTTCTCTGCAAAATGCTTGATTTCCTTGCCCAGGTAATCTACCGGACCGCCGAGTTTGCTTTTACGGCGCAGCTCCGGATACATTACCTGTTCAAAAACAAACTCCTGCATGCGCTCGTGAATGATCGCATCACGCAAGGCCGGTTGGCTGAGGCCTTTTAATGCGGCCAGCCCGGCACGGGTACGAACCTTGTTGATCGACGCGAACGCATCGCCCTGCCCGCTTTCGTTGCAGGCTTCCGAGTGGCCGAGCAGAATATCCGCTAAACGAATATAAATCGTGTTTTTCTCGGTGGCCGCATTGCTTTTGTCGAGTTCAACGATCTTTGCCGCCCATGCTTTTCCGAAGATCATCTGCGCCGGATCATTAGGGTTCGCGTTCGATTTCACCACCCCGCCGAAGCGCGACAGGTTATAATCGGCCTTTTCGCTCCAGTGCACGATCGGATAAGCGCCGTTGATTTTTCCGAAGCGGCCCGTTGGGTAACTTTCGATAAACGTTCCGGCAATGCGTTTATCCTTTGGATCATAGCTCGCGCGAAACTCTTGCGTAGCGCTGATCCAGCTCCATCCCGATCCACCCAGTTCGCTAGGGAAATCTTCCGGATTAAAGTGCATCGAATGTACATTGTATTCGCTCGGGTTGGCTGTGGCCGAAACCTGTGCTTCGAAGATCCTTTCTCCCTGGTTTTCATGGGCAAGGTCAAAATTGTGGGAAAAATCGGTGAACAGCGTGAGGCCACTGTTATTGATAATATCCTCGCCCGTAGCCTTCGCGTCGGCCCATTTTTCATCCCAAAGTTGGGTTTTCATGAGAATCGACTTCGCAGCCCATTTGGTCGCGCGGCCAATATCTGCACCGGTGTAGCTGGCGGGCAACAATTCTGCTGCCGCCTTGGAATCCGCATAAATCTGTGCGATCACAGCAGCCTTTCCTCCCGAATTAGAGGGCAATTCCGAGATATTCTGCGTCGATTTAGTCGTCAGCGGCACATTATCGAAATAGCTCAGCAGGCTGTAATAATAGAATGCACGCAAAAACAATGCTTCCCCTTTTACCCGCTTAATCAACGCTTCGTTCGCCGGGTCTTGCATGGCATCCGCTATTTCGATAATTGCGTTCGCCCGGTTAATGGACCGGTAGCAAGTTCCCCAGTAAGCCTCAATGTATTCGTCGGCCGGGCTTACGTTGCCCAATTGGTATTGCAGCGGACCTTTTTCCCATCCAACCTGATAACCAACCAGACATTCAAATACATAACGGTCATAAAAGAATCCGAAACCACCCGAATTCAGGTCGTCGTAAACTGCATTCACACCCAATACCAATTCCGCCGATGATTTGTAAAACGTATCGGGATTGATGAAATCGGGTTTCTCCTTCAAATCCGAGCAGCCTGCCACAGCGAAAAGTATTGCGGAAAGGCCCGTCAATCTGATTTTATATAAAAATGACTTTTTCATAACAAACTGATTTTCAATTTGAAATATTAAATACCAAGATTAACGCCCACTGTAAACATGCGCGACCGCGGATAAGCGTCGTAATCATCGCCACGGTTGAGGTTGTTCTGCCCCTGGTTGTTCACTTCGGGATCGAAACCTTTGTACTTCGTGATCAGGAAGAGGTTCTGCCCGCTCACATACACGCGTGCGCTGCGGATGTAGGCGCTCTTGACCGGCACCGTATACCCGAGCGAGAGATTCTGCAGGCGCACGAATGAACCGTCCTGAATGAAGAATGACGACCGGCGGAAAGAAATGAAATCGCGGCGACCATCGATTACCGGGCGCGGCGCATTCGGGTTTTCAGGTGTCCAGGAGTCGGTCAGGATATTTGCGATCTGGTTGATTTTCTGTACGCCGTCACCCATTTCGGATTGTTGCAGGTTGCGGATCTTGTTGCCATGTACGCCGCGGAAAAACACCGCGAGGTCAAAGCCCTTGTATTTCAGGGTGGTATTGAATCCCCAGGTCAGTTTCGGATTCGGGTCGCCGATGATCTTGAAATCGTCGGTAGTGTATTTACCATCGCCATTTACGTCTTCATATTTGGGATAACCCGCTTTGGCTGAATAGCTTTTACCTTCCTCGTCGGATTGAAACAGACCGATGTAATTGTACCCGCTCCAAACGCCGATCGGGTTGCCTCCCTGCACCCAACTGCCGAGCACACCAAGGTGCCCGCTGGTGCTGTTGGAAAAGAATGGCGTACTCATGCCCAAGTCGAGAATCTTATTGCGCAGGATAGATACATTACCACTCACATCCCAGGTCAATGCACTGGTACTGATTAGCTTATAGTTAGCCGAAAATTCAAGTCCCTTGTTACTCAGCGAACCGGAATTGAGCATAATGGTGCTGAAACCCGTGCTTTGCGGAATGGAAACGTCGAGCAGCAGGTCGGTGGTTTTATTTTTAAATGCATCGATTGTCAGGCTAAGGCGGTTATTCAGCAATGCGAAATCCAGACCGACATTGAGCATCGAGGTGCTCTCCCATTTCAAATCCGAGTTTGGAATGCGGTTTGGCGCGTAGCCCGAAACGAGCGCGGGTACTCCTCCGAAAACGTAATTGTAAGGTACCAATCCAGCTACCGAACGGTAAACGGGAATTTGCGAATTACCTGTCAAACCATAGCTCGCACGGATTTTGAAATCGTCAAAAACCTTCCCTAGCCCCGAATTTTTGAAAAAATCCTCATTCACCACACGCCAGCCGATTGCTGCCGATGGGAAGGTAGCCCATTTATTGTTCGGCCCGAATTTGGACGAGCCATCGCGACGGAACGTCACCGTAAACAGGTAGCGGTCTTTCAAATTGTAATTCACTCGTCCCAGCATCGACATCAACTCCCATTCAACCCGTCCCGAAGTCGGTACCAGCGGCCGGCTGCCGTTCTGCATATTCACCGCATCGATGTCGTCGGAAGGAAGCCCGCGGGTAGCATTGGCTTCGAAATAATTGATCTCCTTTTGGTAGGTATAACCCAAGGTCACATCGAGGTAATGTCCTTTGGCAATTTCTTTGTTGTAGGTTAAAATATTCTCATTCAGGATATTATTGGAATTTCGGTTCGCTTTCTGCAACTCGCGTCCGTTCTGGCGGCCGATGTAAGTGAAGTTATTATAGAAAGTCGTACGGCGCGCATTCACGATGTCGAGTCCGAGACTCGTGCGGAATTTCAAACCTTCCAGAATATTCACGTTCAGCGCCGAAGTACCGAAAAGGCGGTTGGTAAAATCCTTGTCATAACCCTCCACGGCTTCGGCCAATGGGTTGGTCATAAAACGCTGGTCGTAGCTTGCATACTGGTAACCGCCGTTCTGATCGTAAACCGCGCCGGTAGGATCGAGGCCCAATGCCGTAATGACGATACCGCCGGGTCCGCCGCGGTCGGTAGGCACGTTGCTGCTGCTCGACCGGTTGAATGACCAGCTGTTGCTCAGCGTAGCCTTGCCTTTGAGGAAATCGTTATCCAGGTTCATTCGGAAACCATAGCGATTGAAATCCGTATTCTTAATGATCCCTTTGTTATTCAAATAATTACCAACAAAAGCATACCGCATTCCTTTGTTGCCGCCGGTAAACGAAAGCTGGTGGTTAGACAGCCCACCGGTACGGGAAATCACGTCCCACCAGTCGGTACCTTGGCCGATTTGCGCGATCTGCGCATCGGTATAGCGCGGGTTACCACCCTGGCTGCGTTCCAGCATGTTAATGTAGCGTGCATAATCGGCTCCGTTGAGCACATCCACCTGGCGCGCAATGGTCTGGAATGAGTAGGAACCGTCATAATCTACACGGCTCTGGCCTTCCTTACCGCGTTTGGTCGTAATCAAAATCACGCCGTTCGCACCCCGGGAACCGTAAATGGAGGTCGCAGAGGCGTCTTTTAATATTTCAATGGATTCGATTTCGTTCGGGTTAATGGTCGCCATCGCATTGGTGGGCTGGCGGTTGCCACTGGTGCCCAATGCGCCGTTGTCGGGATAAATGGGGAAGCCATCGATCACGTATAGCGGCTCGCTACCACTATTGATAGAGTTCGCGCCACGCACGCGAATGGAAATACCACCACCCGGCGCACCCGAGGTTTGCGTCACCTGCACACCCGGCGCCCGCGACTGGATCGCCTGATCCACCGACGTAACCGGCATTTCGCGGATCGCATCACCCTTAATGCTCGCGACCGAGCCCGTCAGATCACTTTTCCGCACCGACCCATAACCCACCACCACCACTTCTTCAAGCGATTGATTATCGGGCAGCAATGTCACATTCAGGGTTGTTTGACCACCCAGGGTCACCTCCTGCGGCTTGTAGCCCACAAAACTGAAAACCAGCACGGCGCTCTGTTCGGCCACATCGATGACAAATGCACCATCCTGATCGGTAGTAGTACCTTTTTGCGTCCCTTTGATGATCACGCTCACGCCGGGCAGGCCCGCATTGTTCTCATCGATCACCTTGCCTTTGACCTGCGCCACGGCCGGGCTGGCCATATTTTCGGCGACCTCGGGTTGCTGCGGCTCGGTAACGGCGCCGGTCTCGGCCGTCAGCAAAATGCGGCCTGCCGTTAGTTCATAAGCAATGTGCAGTGGGTCGAGCAATGTACTCAGCGCGGTCGACAGCTTCTGCCGGTTGATATGCACATCAATGGTCCGCTCGGCGCGGATATTCTTCTGGCTGTACGCAAACTTCACATCGGCCTGTCCCTCGATCTCACGCAGGACATTTCTCAGTTCGGCATTCTGTGCATGGATCGTCACCATTCTCTCCATGATTTCCTGCGCTCGCCCCTCGCTCGCAGCGTGGGTGAGCGTCGTGAAAACCACTGCAAAAAGGATTTGGGCAAATGTTATTTTCATGACCATGCATAGTGATGCACACCATTTTAACTGTTGGGTTTTTTGCATATTTTTGAAGGTTCTATTTGTGAAAAACAGGACATCCGCCAGCTTACCGTCTGTCCAGGATCTCGTAAGCAGGCATTTCCGAAGCCGGTAGTGGTGGTACACTATCGGTTTCTTTGTTCTAAGTCGGTGGGGTAGCTTTTATAGTTCCATAGTTAAGGGTTTAGGATTAGGAAAGACTTAGTCACAGCCGCGGCCGTTGATCAGAATGCGTGTTCCTTTCACTTCGTAATCGGCGCCATTGGATTTGCAAACGAGCGCCAGCTTGTCGTAAAGCTGCATGTCGGTGAGGTCTCCGGTGAAAGAGCAATGCGCGATGCGGTCGTTCGCGAAGACGATTTCTATCCCGTAGGTTTCCTGCAATGCGGCGGCTATCTTTTCCAGTTTTTCGTCGTTGAAAATCATTTTTGCCTCCTCAGCAACTTGCGACGTTTTCACGGGCTCGGGCACGAGACCGGTCATCAGGTGACGGCTTTCGGCAAAATAGGTTACCCGCTGGTTCGGCGTCAACACTACACCATTATCCTGATTGTCAACAGAATCCCCTTCGCTGAATGCTTCCCGATTTTCAAATACCGACACTTTCCCGGTCACAACTTCCACTTCCAGCGCCTTGTCCTTCGCATTGTTTTTGATCCTGAAACTGGTACCGAGCACGCGGGTGATGATTTTGCCGCTGTACACGAGAAAAGGCTGGTCGGGATTACGGGTAATCTCGAAGAATGCATTACCTGTAAGCTGCACCGTGCGCTTATCACCTGCGAATGATGCCGGGAACACGATTTTCGCACCCGGTTCGAGGGTTACCGTGCTGCGGTCGCTCAGTGTAAGGCGCTTCGGAAGGTCGGTCGTGTTTTCTTCGGTGATCAGTCGGCTTTGGGGTGCCTGCACGAACATTTTTTCCTGCATCACACCCGGCTTACGGGCATCCTTACCCAGAAATGCCCAGAAACCGATCACCAGCAGCGCCGCCGCAGCTGTGGCGATGTATACCGCAGCCCTGCGCCACCACTGCCTCACGACAGCCGGCTCTGCATAATCCAGGGCGGACGATCCCGCAACGGACGTCTCCACAACCAGTTTACCCAGCATCCGCTCCTCCATCTCCCGCTTCTCCTGGTCGCTGAGCACCGCCATCCCGTCGGCATTGAGGCTTTCATACCATCGGTGAATTTTCAGCTTTTCTTCCTTCGTGCAGTTTCCTTCCCGGTATTTCAGGAGCAGGGCCTGCCATTCCTTGTTGTTCATTGATGTTTCAATCAGGTCTTCGAAACAATAAGCCGAAGAAATGGTATCATTCCCTAAATAGATTTAGAAAATATTTGAATTGTACAATTAGAAGGGCGCTCCGGGGGAAAAGTCCTTGGAAAAAGATAATGGGAGGAGAATGGAGGAAAGGGAGGATGGAGGAAGGGGAACTGGGTACTTTCTATGCACGGGAGGCTAGATCAATCCGGAGGCGGCAAGCAGCAGGACCATTACTTCTTTCAAATGCGTCCGCACTACCCGTACGGATTTGGTAAGATGGTATTCGACCGCCTTCTCGGACAGACCGAAACGGGTGGCGATGCGGGCAATAGGCCAGTATTCGAGCTTGTGGAGGCGGAAGATTTCGCGGGTCTTTTCCGGCAAAATGTGCAGGCATTCGTCGATTACCCGAAGCAGCTCATCCAATGCAAGCTGGTTTTCAGTATTCAAATCCTGCATGCCCTCGAATGGGCCATAGTCGTCGAGGTACTCGAACGTCCGGCCTTTGGTGCGGATGTAGTCGATAACCTCGTAGCGGACAGCGGAAAAAAGGTAGTAATTGAGATTTTCGATCCGCAGGGTATCCCGTTCCCGCCAGAGCCGCAGAAAAATGTCCTGCACGATTTCTTCGGCCGCCTCCTTGTTGCGAAGCTTGCGGTATGCGACCAGGAACATGTCGTACCAATAGGCCTTGTAAACCGCCGTAAATGCTTCCGCATCCCCATTTTGCAATGCGAGAAGCAGGTGGCCGGCCTTGTCGTTATCCACCATTACAGCTTGTTTTTGTTTGGGATCGGGAAACAGGAATCTGGCAAAGTTATATTATTTGTTTTTATTATCCATTAAAACAGATTTTCACTTTGCAAGTCCCGCATTGCACTTTCACTTGAAATTCAACAAATACCCCGTCAAATCGGCTAGATCCTGCTCATTCAGGCCCAATGCCGTCGGCTCCGCCATCAACGACGACGGCATTTTTTCACGCGTTTTGATCTGATCGGCCTTAATCGTGTGCTGCTGGCCAGCCGCGTCTTTCAGTACTACGTTCGCGCCGTCGCTCATGAGGAAGCCGAAATAGGTATCGCCCTTTTTGGTCACGATGGTGTAGCTTTCATAGCCGAAAACCATGCTAGCCGACGGATTCACAATGGCATCCAACAAACCCGCCTTATCGAATTTTTTGTGGATAGTAGTCAGATCCGGCCCGATTTCGGCACCGGTTTTACCATGCTTATGGCAAGCGGCACAAGTTGTCGAGAAGATTTTCTCGCCGTGCGCCGGATCCGCATTCATTCTCGATATAAAATCCGTTTTCAAAACTTTGCCATTTCTCGGGAAAAACTGGCTCGCGACCACACGCACATTCTGATCGGGGTTCTTGAAAATAATCTCGCTCACCGATTTGGCAATCGTATCGGGCAGCTGGCCCTGCACGCGCATATCCACGAGGATATTGCCTCCATCTTTATCCTGCGCCATTTGTCGGGCCGTTTCAATGCGTTGCGGCATCGGCTGCGTTTTGTCGGCGACAGTCTTTTTCAGGTCGAGCATGCGTTTGTAGGCGGGTGTCATTACCTGAACGGTGGCTTGTTCCCAGTTCATCAAATCGGCCCAGTCGTTGCTTCTGCGGAAGTTGATCCAGTAGGAAGCCAGCGAAGCCACATCGGGCAAAGTGGATTTGGATAATGCAATCATCGCCTCGGCCGCTTTTTTGTCTTTGATAAAACCAATGGCTGTCAATGCCCTGCGCCGCTCCGGCTCCGAAACTCTGACCGAACCCGCCCGAACTTTCAATTCCTCCACCGCTGAAACCGGGTGCAGGCGCCATGCGAGGCCCGCGCGCTGCGGTTTCCAATTTGGCGGATCGGCTTTGAATGCCTCACGCACATAGGCGTACACCTGAGCCTCCTTTCCATCCGCGGCGGTACCGATCGCTTCCAGCATCCAGGCGTCTTTGCCGTCGTAGTTTTTAATGAGGTTTGAAATACTGCCCATTGCCTGGTCATAAGGAACGTCCCGCAATGCTATTCCCACTTCACGGCGTACCGACGGATCGGCGTCTTTGGACATTTGTTCCAAATAAGAACTCACCTTGCCGGTCGATTTTAATGCACGAAAAGCCGTCAGCCGGTGCATGGCATTGGGCGAGCTAAGCAATTTGACCACCTCGTCATTACCCTGCTCCCCCAACTGCGCCAAAAGCCAGATCGCCCGCGCCTGATGATATGGATTCTCGGACGTTAGTAACTGTTTAACTTCCGGCACTGCTTCTGCGCCTTTTGTTTTTAATCCCTCAAATCCTAATGCACGAACATTGATAGCAGGGTTTTTCAACGCGTTAACCAGGCCCGTGGTCGTTGTGAAATCCAGCTTTGGGGTAGCTAGCTTTTTGCCCTTTGGCGTAATGCGGTAAATGCGCCCATAGCCTTTTTTATCCTTCATGGCGTGGCCGCCTACGACGGGATCATACCAGTCGGCGATGTAAATGGCTCCATCCGGCCCCACGGCCACGTCCGATGGTCTGAACCATTTTCGGTAATCCTGGTCGGTTTCGTACCATTCATACCGCTCCGAAACTTTCGGGAAAGAGCTGATCAGGTCCTGGCGTTTCAATTCAAATCCGGCTCCCTGGGGCTTCGGCTGGTAGGCAAATATCACATTGCGACCCGCCTCGCAGCTTAGCAATGTGCCGCGGTAGTTTTTACCTAATTCATCTCCTTCATAAAACACGATTCCCGTGGGTGAACCTGCGCCTGAATTGTCTCCGGCCGGCATTACCCCCGGGTCCTCCTGGTGCCAATGCGTGGCGAAAATATCCTGACCTGGGCGGCGATCTGCCTGCCAATAGCGGGTGCCATCCGCCGAAAAGTAACCGGCGTTGCCATTTTCCTGCAAAAACGAAACGCGGCACGTGATTACCTGGTCGTCGTTATCGTTTTGCCACATATTACCGTAGCTGTCCAGGCAGACCTCGTAGCTGTTACGGAAGTTGTGACCCAGTACTTTCAAGCCGGTACCATCCGGGTTTATGCGTAATGCAAGCCCACCGACCCAAATGCGACCGTCGTCGGACTTCTGATTGCCTTCATTTTTCTTGTTATAGGGTGTCCCGCCAACGTACAAGCTACCGCTGCGCAATGTCCAGCCACTTTTGTCGGTGACTTTATGCGGACCTGCATTACCCGTATTGAAATAGTACTTCCCATCCGGCCCGACGATCAGCGAATGCAACGAATGGTCATGGTCGAAACCGCCGAAGCCCGTCAGGAAAACCTCCCGCTTGTCTGGCTTATCGTCACCATTCGTGTCTGTATACACGAGCAGGTTAGGCGCGCAGGAGACGATGGTTTTGTTTCCAATGACTGCTATGCCCAGTGGCGCCGTCAGCAAAGAGTCTTCTACATATACTTTGGAAGATTCCGCCTTTCCATCCCCGTCCTTGTCTTCCAGGATCATCACCCGGTCGCCTTTTTGCTTGTGGCTGAGACGCTCGGCGGGTTTGGTATTAAAATCCCTGTAATTGACCGCCTCCGTGATCCATACGCGGCCTCTGCCGTCGATATCCATGTTGGTCGGGTTATAGAACATCGGCGCTTCGGCCCACAATGTGGCTTCCAGATCATCGGGCACATACAGGCGCGAGGAGTCGTCGGCGACAGAAACAGGCATTATAGACTGTTTCGGCGACTTCTGTTCGTTCGGGATTAAACTAATGCTGAAAGCGGAAGCCAACAGTACACTTCCTGCTAAAATAGTGGCCCTGCGGAGCGGTAATGCGCTGGTAATGTTCATGGTATTGAAATAAAAGGAGAAAGGGAGGAAAGGGAGGATGGAGGAAAGGGAGGAAGAAGAAATCCGTCCTCCTTCCTCCCTTTCCTTCTTTACTCCCAACTTCTAGGTTAGAAATAGCCTTTTGAGGTAACTGAGGTTATGCTGGTAACATGGGATTATCTCGGCACCTTGCGGCGTGGCACCTTCGATCTGCATCCAGCCTTTATATCCGATATCCTTCACCGCTTTAGCAACACGCGGCCAGTCGAGCGGGCCTTCGCCCAGGCGCTGACCATTTTCTTTCATATGGATTTCACAAATAAGGTCCTTCCCGAGCATCGGTATTTCCTTGAAAATGTCGTGGCCGGCGTCGGTCGAATTACGAAAATCGTAATACACCTTCACCGCCTTGGAGCCTACCGCATGAATAATATCCAAATGCTCCTGTCCGCTCAACCACGACTCGATACCCAATGTAATGCCCTGCTTTTCGGCGTAGGGGGCCACTTTTTTCAGGCGTTCGATTACCGCTTTTTTACCGGCATCGTCATTTCGCAGGTCGCCCTCCGAAAAGAAGGCAAGCAAAATCACCTCCACGTCCAATGCCTTGGCCGCATCCACGCTGTTCCATACCCATTCTTCTGTTTTCGGCTGCGATTTGTAGGGCACCCGGTTCAGCTCACCGATCGCCAGGCTCGAGACCTTCACACCTGTACGTGCGGACGCGTCGCGGATCGCCTGCAAGGTTTCCGGCACCGAGAGGCCTTTTTCGTCCTTCCCGGTGTTATAGCTCACCTGAATGCCATGCAAACCGATCTGCTTCGCCCGTTCGAATGCCTCGGGGCTGAGCTGTCTTCCTACCGACCAATCGCAAGCGCCGATCTGGTATTTCGGGGCAAATGCATGGCGGGCTATGGAAGCATTATTCTGATCAACCGCCGCGGAGGCTAGTAGCAGTGCACCGCTTTTGAGCATTTCCCGCCGGTTCAGCACCAAATCCTGTTTCATTACAGTCAGATTTTGAAAGACTTAAAGAATATCTTCAAAATGTGCTGTGATTGGGTTTCTACTTATAACCGCGGGTAACGTTACCGGCTGAATGCGTCCTCGATATGCCGGATGTCCGTCGAGCCGTCGGGTAATCTGAGGATCGAAACAATGTCGAAACGAACGTCATTTTCCCAATCGGCGTCGAAAATGTATTGCTCTGCGGCGCGCATGATCAACTTTGCCTTGGTCGCATTCACAAACTCTTCCGGCATCCCGAATGCTGTGCCAGTGCGTGTTTTTACCTCGACGAAAATCAGCATATCGTCTTTTGAGACAATCAAATCGATTTCGGACTGCCAGCTGCGGTAATTTTTAGCAATGATTTTAAAGCCCTTTTCAAGCAGGAAGGATGCAGCCGTGGTTTCGCCCCAGCGGCCGAGGTCATTGTGTGTAGCCATAGTGTGTGTTTTATAAACGAATACTACTCTTTATCAACACCCGACAGGAGCCGTTTCAATGCTCCTATTGAAATAGATTCCTGTTCACTTTTGTCATAGATTGACAAAAGTGTAACCAATTTCTTCGTGACATGAACGTATGTGACGACACGCGCTCCGCCCGACTTTCCCTTTCGTTTGGATTTAATAGAAAGTCTTATTTTGTAACAACCCATACCCAGGGGAACACCTAAGGTCCGGTCTGATTTTAACAATTGTATCAACTCGTAACAATCCCTCGACAGAGAGGGGTACTTTTTTGAAAGTCGTTTAAGCTCTGACTCAAACTCTTTCGTCGTTTTGACAAAGTAACTCATTCAGGAACTCTTCTGCGTCCCTGGTTTCCAATTTCCCCTGTTTTAGTAACTCTATGTCGTCAACAATGTCAATTGCGTCATCCAAAATTTTGAAATGGATTGGCAAAAGTGGCTTTACTTTGACATACGGAAGCCTTCTGAGCAAGCCTAGTACGAATTGCGCTCTTTCCTCTTTGATATCCAGTAATACCTTCATAACCACAGAATTTAGTTGCACTAACAAATTTAACGAACATTTAGCTAATAAATTAGCGTTGTGAAACCGGGACATGTGTGTACATTATGTTTCAAGAACCGTACTGCCGGACTGAACATTTAGACGTCACATCTACAAATTGGTAACGCCCTGGCCCCAGAATTTTTTTGAATATTGAAATGAATACCCTGATCAATAAAAAAGTAGCGTTCCGTGATCTCGGCCTGATCGATTACCAGCAGGCGTGGGATTACCAGGAGAAAATTTTTGCCGAGACGTTGGCGATTAAGACCCAAAACCGATCGCTTGATGCGGAAAATCAGCAAATGACGCCGAATTACCTGCTTTTCTGCCAGCACCCACATGTATATACGCTTGGAAAAAGCGGCAAGCCCGACCATTTACTGCTGGCGGAGGAAGATCTGGCGGCCAAACAGGCGAAATACTACAAAATCAACCGCGGAGGGGATATTACCTATCATGGACCGGGACAGATTGTGGGTTATCCGATCCTCGATCTCGACAATTTCTTCACGGACATCCACGTGTACATGCGCACGCTCGAAGAGGCAATTATCCTTACATTAGCCGAATACGGTGTGCAAGCGGGCCGCATTGTCGGATTAACGGGCGTCTGGATCGATTTTGAGGAGCTAAACAACCCGAGGAAGATCTGTGCATTGGGCGTGAAGGCCAGTCGCTGGGTGACCATGCACGGGTTTGCGCTGAATGTGAACACAGATCTGGCCTATTTCGGTAATATTGTGCCGTGCGGGATCGATGATAAGGCGGTTACGTCGCTGGCGGCGGAGCTCGGCAGGGAGGTGGATTTGGAAGAAGTTTCATTTAAATTAAAAAACCATCTGGCGCATTTGTTCAGCATGGAATTGGAAGTAGCGTAATGAAGAAGGACATTATTTTTCACCCTGTGAAGGGAATACAAGTGGCGATTGTGCGGAGTACCAACGACCTAAATACCGAAGAGTGGAACGTGATCGTGATCAACCGTAACGACGAGCCGGTAACGAGCGTTTTTGTGACTTCGAAAGGGTACGGCAACAGTGAATCGGGGACGAATACCGATCAGCGGACGTCCACATTAAGGCATTTCTTCCCGGAGATCCCTTCCGGCGGTCACGTGGTAGTGGAGCCGATTATGCCCGATGTTTTTCATTTGAATAATGAATTCTGGGTAAGCTATTTTATTGGCAGTCAGATTTTTGACAAGAAATTCATATTTGTGCCCGACAGCATCATTGAAGAAAATATGATGACGATCGATCCACTTGGACTGGAAGGCGTTTTGCACGAATAACGCCGGGTTGTGTAGCGACAATTGGTGCTGGTCATTAATGGTCAGGTGTAGTCATTTGTTGTCAGGTATTGTATGTGTGGGGTATTGCAAATGGTAATCACGAGTTGCCATTAGTTGCTGGTTAGGGTAGTTCGATAAGTTAGCGCGGCTGTTGAATAATATGTATGCCGGTTTGGCTTGTAGCCGGTTGCCATTCTCAGTATTTTCGATAATATTGAAAATCACCGTCGAACTATTTTCTCTCTCAATTATCAAACTACAAATGACAATACCTGATCATTAATGACAATACCTGACCAAAACCAAACCGCACCACACTATGACCGAAGATTTCAAACGCCGCGCCAAAAATTTCCTGCTCCTCGACATTGAAACCGTTTGTTCCCAGGCGAGCTACGATGAACTTTCCGAGCGAATGCAGAAACTCTGGGACAAAAAGGCCCTGACGCTCAAAAAAGGCGACGAAACCATCACAAATGCCGATTGTTTTTACGACCGCGGTGCCATCTACGCCGAGTTTGGAAAGATCATCTGCATTGCGTTCGGTGCATACTATTGGAACGAAAAAGATGAGATTGCGTTTAAGGTGAGTAGCTTCGCCGGAGACGACGAAGTTCAGTTGCTGCTGCAATTCAAGGCGCTGATTGAAAAATACCCCGCCGAACAGTTGATCCTCTGCGCCCACAATGGCAAAGAATTCGACTTCCCGTTCATTTGCCGACGGATGCTGATCCACCGCATCGAAATCCCCAAAGCATTACAGATTACGGGTAAAAAGCCCTGGGAACTTCTCCACCAGGACACAATGGATCTGTGGAAATTCGGTGACTACAAAAGCTACACCTCGCTCGATTTGCTCGCCGCCGTTTTTGATATTCCCGGAAGTAAAAACGAAATGAGTGGCGACCAGGTAACAAAGGTTTACTACGAAGAAAATGATCTGGCTAAAATTTCGCGATATTGCAGAGAGGACGTGGTAGTGCTGGCACAATTGTATCTTCGGCTACATTGCTTTGACCAAATACCCGAGGGAAATATCCTGCGGGTTGAATAATATTTGAATACATGAGAGATAAAAAGAGTAAAAAGAAACCGCAACCCGAAAGAAGAGAGGCCACTACGCCTCATCATATCGTTTCTTACATAGATAATTTAAAGGCCGATATAGCCGCATTCTTCGATTTGAATGCCGAGCATGCATTCCGGCCGTTTGATGTGCACGACCATTTCGGGGTGCACGACAAAAAAGTACGGATACTTTTCAACGAGATCCTGCACGAACTGGAACAGGATGGCCGGCTGGTTTACCATAAAAATGGCACCTATACCGCCGTTCCGCTTAAAACCAAGCCGACAGGGCTCACGGGCCGCGTCGACCGCGTCAATAAGGGCTTCGCCTTCGTCATAATCGACGGTCGCGACGACGATATTTATGTGGACGTGGAATTGCTGAATGGTGCCTGGGACGGCGATATCGTGCAGATACAGCCGCTTTCGCGTAACACGCGTAATTCGCGGTCCCGCAGCGACTCCGGCCGGAACCGGACTGAGGGGCGTGTTACCGAAATCGTCGAGCGCTCGAATGCAGAGATCGTCGGTATTATTGAGATTAATCCACGCTTCGCGGTCGTACAGCCTGATAACAAGAAACTTTTTGACCCGATTTTCCTGGAACCAGACGAAGTAGGCGAAGCACGCCACGGCGATAAGGTTATTGTAAAAGTGAAAGAATGGCCCACGCGCAGGAGCCAGGCCGAGGGTGAAATCGTGTCCGTGCTCGGAAAAGCAGGTAACAACGACGTGGAAATGCACGCGATCCTGGCCGAGTTTGGATTGCCTTACCATTTCCCTGAAATCGTGGAAGCCGAGGCACAGAAAATTCCGGATAAAATTGCCAAAAAGGATATCGCCAAGCGCCGCGACATCCGCGATGTACTCACGTTCACTATCGACCCTGTCGACGCCAAGGACTTTGATGATGCATTGTCGGTGCGCTACCTCGGTGAAGACGTGGTGGAAGTAGGTGTGCATATTGCGGATGTTTCGCATTATGTACTGCCCGGCACCGAGCTTGAAAAAGAGGCATTCCGCCGCGCCACTTCTGTTTACCTGGTAGACAGGACGGTGCCGATGCTACCCGAAAAGTTGTCGAATAACCTTTGCTCATTGCGCCCGAACGAGGATAGGCTGGCATTTTCAGCCATTTTTGAGATTACTTCAAAAGGAAAGTTGCTGAAAGAGTGGTTTGGAAGAACCGTCATCCATTCCGACCGGCGCTTTACATATGAAGAGGCACAAGCCGTACTCGATTCCGGCGAAGGCGATTTTCCGAAAGAGCTTGATACCCTGAACAAACTGGCAAAAGTTTTCAGAAAAGAACGCTTCAAAAAAGGTGCTATCAACTTCGAGACGCCGGAAGTCCGTTTCCGCCTCGACCCGGAAGGCCGTCCGCTAGGCATTTATACCAAAGAACGCCACGATTCTAATAAGCTGATCGAAGAGTTTATGCTGCTGGCCAACAAACGCGTGGCCGAATATGTGTACGCACTCTCGAAAGGCGAGGATAAAAACACGATGGTGTACCGCATTCACGAAGCACCGGACCCGGATCGCTTGCAGACATTTGCCAATTTTGTGGCTAAACTAGGCCTGAAACTGGAAGTGGAGGAAGAAGGCAAAATTGCCAAATCGATGAATGCGATGCTGGCGAAAGTGGAAGGCAAGCCCGAGCAAAACCTCATCGAATCGCTCGCAGTGCGTACGATGGCCAAAGCGCGGTACAGCACCGCAGATCTTGGTCACTTCGGGCTGGCATTCAGGCGGTATTCGCACTTCACCTCTCCCATTCGCCGCTACCCCGACGTGATGGCACACAGGTTGTTACAGCATTATCTCGACGGCGGCAGCAACGTCGACAGTGAGCAATATGAGCTTGCTTCGAAGCATTCCTCTGAACGCGAGCGACTCGCTGCCGAAGCGGAACGGGCTTCGATCAAATACAAGCAGGTTGAGTTTATGAGTATGATGGATCCGGAGAAGGAATTCGATGGCATCATTACCGGAGTAACGGAGTTCGGTATTTTCGTGGAGATCACAGAGACTGCTTCCGAAGGTTTAATCCGCATGACCGACCTTGGTGATGATTATTACGAGCTCGACAAGGATAACTACCGCATTATCGGCCAGCAAACCAAGAAGATTTATGCATTTGGAGATGCCGTGAAGGTGAAAGTGAAGGAGACTAACCTCGCGCGCAGAAGCATGGATTTGTACCTAGCCGGAACCAAGCCGGGGCGTCGGAGCGAATTCAGCCGCCCGAGTTTTGACCGGGATAACGATCGCCGACCGCGGGATCGCAAGCCGAAGGATGCCCGCGGATCCGGACGTGTCAAGCGAGGTGCAGGGGGAACCGGGGGTGGTAGCTCGGCTAAGGTGAAGCGGCGGAGACGGTAGTTGTTACCTTTTTGATTTTTTACGTCTAAATGGGATAACCAATCCTATTTCAGATGGAGATCGTGTATAAAAAGGAATCTTACTCCGTTATTGGCAAATGCATTGAGGTGCATAAAGAGCTAGGCCATGGCTTTCTTGAAATTGTTTATAAGGATGCGCTGGAAATACTTTTTCGGCAAGGAGGCATTTTTTACGAACGGAAGAAAGAATACCCGGTGTTTTTCAAAGGGATTCTACTACCGCACAAGTTCTTCGCCGACTTCGTTGTGTTTGACAAAATTATTCTTGAAGTCAAATGTGTGTCCTACCTTACCGATGAACACATTGCTCACACTTTGAATTATCTGAAAGTCTCGGGAAACAAGCTGGGACTTTTGGTGAATTTTGGACGCGGGAAATTAGAATACAAGCGGCTTTTGCTTTAATAGTATGCCACGAAGGCACGAATATTCACGAATACGCTTCGTGTAAATTCGTGCCTTCGTGGCATTAAAAATTAACCAAATAGTCCATGACGACCAAAATCAGCTTACTCGCATTCCTTTTACTCATCACATTTGTCGCCAACGCCCAAAAACCAGCGGACAAAGAAGAATGGCAATCCCTCTTCAACGGCAAAGATCTCACCGGCTGGGATGTGAAAATTGCAGGGCACAAGGTGAATGATAATTACAAAAACACCTTCCTGGTAGAGGATAATATGATCCGCGTGAATTACAAGGAATACGATAAGTTCACCACCGAATACGGCCATATGTACTACAACAAGCCCTATTCACACTACAAAATCAGACTTCAATACCGCTTCACCGGCAACCAGGTACCCGGAGGGGCATCGTGGAATGTGCGGAATAGCGGCATTATGCTACATTCGCAGTCCGCAGCCAGCCTGGGGCTCGACCAGGATTTCCCGATTTCGCTGGAAATGCAATACCTCGGAGGCCTCAATGCCGGCGAGCGCAACACGGGCAACTTGTGCACGCCCGGTACGATCGTCGATATTGACGGCAAACTGGCCGAAGCGCATTGCATTGATTCCAATTCCAAAACCTACAATGGCGACCAATGGGTGGATGCCGAGGCGATCGTGCTCGGCGATTCGATAGTTTACCATATGATCGGCGGCGATACGGTGCTCGTTTACACCAATCCGCGCATTGGTGGCGGTTATGTCGGCAAAAACCACACGTTCAAGGACGGCAAAGTGGGTAACGAGGCTGAATGGATCAAAAAGGACGGTACGAAGCTTGGCAGCGGCTATATTGCATTGCAAGCGGAAAGCCACCCGATCGATTTCCGGAATATCGAATTGCTCAACCTGAAAGGCTGTATGGACCCGAAAGCGACGAACTACAAGTCGTATTACGTAGCGGCCGACAACTCAACTTGTAAGTATAAAAAGAAATAACCGGCGTCACGAAGGCAATAAAACCTGATTGATTTTCGGTTTTTTATATTTTTGCAGGAATGGACGGTTCGTCTGAATCGTCCATTCTTCGTTTATAAATCAGCCTTTGTGCTAATGAAAAACACCATTACCCGGTTTGTACTGCTTGTGGTTGTCCTGGCCGGGATCAACTGGCTGGCCTCGTCTTTCTTTTTCCGGTGGGACCTTACCGAGGATAAGCGGTATAGTATTTCCGATGCTACCAAACAGCTTTTGGGAAGTCTGGAACGAGACGTAATCATGAATGTGTACCTCTCCGGCGACTTCCCGGCAGGATTCGAACGCCTCGAAAGCGCCACACGAGAGACGTTGGAGGAGTTTAAAACTTATGCCAACGGCCACCTGATCGTCAATTATTCCGATCCTTCCGACGCATTCAGTGAAGAACAGCGGCAGAAACAATACATGAGCCTAATCGACCGCGGACTGAACCCTACCAATGTTTTCGCGAACGAAGATGGTAAGCGCACCGAAAAGATCATCTTTCCGGGTGTAATCGTCCAGGCTGATACGCTGTCGGTGCCTGTGCAGCTTTTAAAAGGAAATAAAGCGAGTACGCCGGAGGAACAATTGAACCAATCCTACGAGGGCGTCGAGTTTGAACTGGCGTCGGCGATACGCGTACTGGCGAACCCGCAGCGCAAAAAAGTTGGGTTTGTGGTAAGCCATACGAAAATTTCCCCCGCCCGTTTGAGCGATATTATTGCGACAATTCAGCAGAGCTACGATGTATTTCTAGACATGAACAACCCGGAATCCTATGAGGGACTCGACGCATTGATCATTATGAAACCCGACAGCGCGTTTTCGGAGGACGAGAAATACAAGCTCGATCAATATGTGGTTGGTGGCGGCAAAGCATTGTTTTTTGTAGATGGAGCCAGGGTCGACAGCGTTAGCCTCGATGGCAATTACGCCCAACCGTTGGATTTGAACCTCGGCGATCTATTTTTTAAATGGGGTATCAGGCTGAATACCAATCTTGTAAAAGACCTGAACTGCGCGCAAATCCTGCTGAATGTGGGTAATGTAGGCGACAATCCGGACATCCGCCCCGTGCCTTGGCGCTTTTTTCCCCTGCTGAATAATTTCGGTACACATACCGTCACCCGTAACCTGAATGCAGTTTATACAAGGTTTTTAAGCTCGATCGACACGGTAGGTGGCGCGAATACCATTGCCAAAACGCCTCTGCTAATGACCTCGCCTTACACGCAGTTCGTGAATGCGCCTGCGCTGGTGGGTTATAATGAAGCGCGTAAGGACCCACAGCCCTCGGAATACCGGTCTGGAATCAAACTGGCCGGGGTATTGCTCGAAGGATCATTCAATTCGCTCTTTCAAAACCGCATTCTGCCCGGTGATCCGCGCGCGGCGAAGTTCAGGGCCAGCGGTAGTGCCGGAAAGGTGATTATCTGCTCCGACGGCGACCTCATCGTGAACGATTATGATTATAAAAGGAATGCGCCCCTACCGCTCGGTTACGACCGTGTGACGAAGCAGACCTTCGGCAACAAGGATTTTGTACTTCACGCGCTGGATTACATGACCGACGCCAATGGACTGATCAATGCGCGCGGTAAACAGATCGCGATCCGGGCTTTGGATAAAATCCAGATTCAGGAGAACCGGAAGTTCTGGCAGGCGCTTAATTTGCTGTTGCCGGTGGTGGTGATCGGCCTTTTTGGTGCAGCCAGATATTACCTCCGCATCCGAAAATTTGGGTGACAACGCGGCTGGCCCTTTCGTAATTTTTTATACTTTTGTTCCCTACAACAAAGTTTTTCCGGAATCTTCCGCATATAAATCTATCAACTAAACACTTACGTCACGAATTATGAAGTTTGTCGTTTCGTCATCAGTTCTACTCAAACAGCTGTCAGCTATAAACGGTGTCGTTTCAACGAACCCAATTGTGCCAATCCTTGAAAATTTCCTCCTTACGCTGGAAGGAAATTCACTGACCGTGACTGCATCCGACCTTCAAACCGTAATGATTACGGAAATTGAAGTGGAATCATCCGAAAAAGGAGCTATTGCCATTCCTGCAAAGTTGCTGCTTGACACCCTCCGCGGCCTGCCCGAGCAACCCATTACCTTGCAAGTGAATGCTGAAACATTTGGTACCGAGATTATTTCCGATAACGGCCGTTATAAATTGTCGGGTGAGAATCCGATCGATTTCCCGAAAACACCGGTTGTGAACCGCGGCCAATCCGTGGATTTCTCTTCCGTTGCATTGGGATCTGCTATTTCAAACACATTGTTCGCAACGAGCACCGACGATCTTCGCCCGGCTATGACAGGGGTATTCGTGCAAATGGGTGCCGAAAGCGCGACATTCGTTGCCACCGACGGTCACCGCCTCGTGCGCTACCGCCGTACCGATATCAAATCGGACATCGATACATCGATGATCATCCAACGGAAAGCACTAAACCTGCTCAAAAGCTGTCTGCCTTCGGACGATGTCCCTGTAAAGGCGGAGTTCACCTCTTCAAACGCGTTTTTCAGCTTCGGCAACATCCGCATGATCTGCCGGTTGATCGACGAGCGTTTCCCTGATTACGAAAACGCGATCCCGACCAACAACCCGAACACGCTTACCATTAACCGTCTGGAAATCCTCAGCTCGCTGCGTCGTATTTCGATCTACTCCAACCGGACTACCCACCAGGTGCGCATGAAAATGGCGCTCAACGACCTGGTAATCTCCGCGGAAGACCTCGACTATTCGAACGAAGCGAACGAGCGACTCATGTGCGAGTACAATGGCGACGATATGGAGATTGGTTTCAATGCGAAGTTCCTGATCGAAGTACTGGGTAACCTTTCGAGCAAAACCATCACCTTCGAACTCTCCGCTCCAAACCGCGCCGGACTCATTATTCCAGTGGATCAGGAGGAAAACGAAGACATCCTGATGCTCGTGATGCCGGTAATGCTGAACACTTACGTTTAGGAATCAGCCAAATGCGATATGTCAAAGTCCGGCGTTCTGCCGGACTTTTTTGTTTATAATCTTCTCAAATACAATATATTAGCTACTACCTAGCGTTAATTACGAAAAAAATCGTAGTAAGGGCTTGCAAGTACGATTTTTTTCGTAGACATTTGGTACGAAGATCATCGTAATTAACTAATATCATGTATATCAAGCCCACCGACTCCGAACTGGAAATCCTGAACTACCTCTGGCAGGCAGGCCCAAGTACCGTCCGTGCCGTGCATGATGCCCTTTCCGAAACCAAGGACGTTGGCTATACCACTACCTTGAAACTCATGCAGATCATGCATGACAAAGGGCTGCTCTACCGCACGGAGCAAGGACGGTCTCACATTTACGTTGCACTTCTCGGCAAAGAGGAGACGCAGCAGAACCTGGTAGGTAAAATGGTTGAAACCCTCTTTCAAGGATCTGCCGCGCAGATGGTGATGCAGGCGCTGGGGAATCACACTACCTCTAAAGAAGAACTGGATGAAATTCGCGAGTTATTAAATAACCTGGAAAACAATCGTTAGCCATGAAATTCTTCTCAAATCTGTTACCTGGTCCGGCCGTCTCCGCATTTGGCTGGACACTCATCCACTCCATCTGGCAGGGAACACTGCTGATGCTGGTCGCTGTTGCCGCATTCTATTTTTTGAGAAAAAAATCAGCCAACACGCGCTACCTCGCGGGTGTTGGCTTCCTTTTCGCACAGGTCGTTGCGTCTGTCGGAACATTCATTTACTACTATCCTAAAACCATCAGCGCGGTTTCCAATGTAAAGGCATTGGCGCGCTACACCGCATTATCCACATCCCGCACATGGGCGGAAGTCTCCCGGGACTTGCCCATTACATTTAAAGTACAAATGTGGCTGACGGCCCATTTACACGAACTTGTTATTTGCTGGCTCATCGGCTCGGGTATTCTGCTCCTGCGTTTTGCCGGCGGATGGATATTCACAGAAAGGCTTCGCATTAATGCCAAAATCGTCATGGACAAAGAATGGCGGGCACGATTCGGGGTGATCACTGCCAAAATGAATATTTCCAAAGCCGTAGAGTTCCGCGAAACGGCCAAAGTACTCACGCCGATGGTGATAGGCACATTCAGCCCGGCAGTACTGATTCCAATCGGCTTACTTTCAGGGTTTTCCACAGCACAGGTAGAGGCGATCCTCGCACACGAGCTTGCGCACATCCGCAGGAACGATTACCTGATTAACATGCTGCAATCATTCGTGGAGGTGATCTTTTTCTTCCATCCGGCCATTTGGTGGCTGTCCGAAAAAGTGCGTGCCGAACGTGAGCATTGCTGCGACGACATTGCGCTGGACGTTTGCGGCGATAAAATGTCCCTCGCTCACGCCCTGGTGAAAGTGGCAGAATGGCAGGCGACGCCCGGGCTCGCTATGGCTTTTGCTTCTAAAAAACCCTTACTGCTGCACCGAGTACAGCGTGTTTTAGGTTTAAACCCAAAACCAGTACGTACATTTTCAAGCCTTCCTGTATTGATTTTCGCCATTGGACTAGTAATCGGCATTTCAGCCTACGCAGTGGCACAAAAGGTTGAAAAGGACAAGGAAAGAAAAGCCGCCAAACACATGACCGTGAAAAAACGGAAGCCAGCAAAAACGGATGTCCGCGTGGAGCATGAAATGGACGAAATGGCGGAAGTAACTGTCGATGAAGGTATTCTGGAAGATGTTCAAGCAGAACTGGCCGATGTGCGTATCGATATCGAAGCCCCGGAAATGGAGGAATTCGAGCAGACCGGCAATGATACGCTGGACAAGAAAATGTGGGAAATCAACCAGAAGATCCGCGCAATGCATGAGGAGTTAAAACCACTTCATCAAAGGTTGGATGAGCTGCATCTTGAACGGGAAAAATACCGGTTTGAAGAAGAACGGGTTGAACGCGAGATTCAAAAATTTGAATATAAAAAGCAGCGCGCCGCCGAACTTCGAATGGATTTGATGGAAAAAAGGTCTGTGATTTTCAATCAGGACGCCAAAGACTCCAAAGTAAGCGACGCGGACCTCGACAAGCAGCTGGCAGATTTTGAGCAGCAAATCAAGGCGCATGAACAAACCATTGCCGACCTGAATAACCAGATCGCCAATGCGAGAAAAGAAGCGGTGAAAGTTGCTGAGCCAGAGGTAAAAATCCAACGGGAAATCGAAGAGGTCAACTATAAGATCAGCGAGTTGGGCAAAAGGATCGGCCTTGAAACATTAAGCTATCGGAAAATAAGCGGCATTGAGGAGCCACCCCGAGCACCACGAGCGCCAAGCGTGGCCCGGAGCTCGCGCCTGCAACGGGCGGGAACGCCCCCTCCCCCACCCCCTGCTCCGGTAGCGGCGCCAGCGAAAGTGACGCCTGCCCTACCCGCTAAACCTGCGCCAGCACCTAAACCTCCACTTCCTCCGAAGAAAGACCCAAAAGATAACTAAACAAAAAGGGCAGCGAACGAATCGCTGCCCTTTCCATTTATATCTAACAAATCGACTATTCCACTTCAATCACCACATCGTCGCTCATCGGGTGCGTCACGCAGGTGAGGATAAACCCTTCCTTAATCTCCGCTTCCGACAGTGCATCCTCCTCATCCATCTGCACCTTCCCGGACGTGCATCGGCCCATACACGCCGTACACATGCCCGCCTGGCACGAATAGGGTAAGTCGATATCCATGTTCAATGCGGCTTCGAGCACTGTTTCATGCGGTTTTACGGGCAGCTTGTATTCGGTACCCTCATAAAACAATGTGATTTCACGCGTTTTGGGCGACTCGTCGTCTTCCGCTTCCGGCTCGACAGTCACCTCACCAGGTTTGGCGGTAGTGGCTGTCGCAAAACTCTCCTTCCGGATCTTGGCTTCCGGCACCGCCAGGATCGATAGTGCGCGATGCGCTTCCTCCATCATATCCTCTGGCCCGCACAGGAAGTATTCCGCTTCTTTTTTGTTCAATGCGGGAAGCTTTTCGATGATTTTCAGCACATGGCTCTTGTTCAATCGCCCGGTTTCACCTTCCCAGCCGTCGTTTGGCTGGCTTAATGTATGTACAACTGTGAAGCGTTTGCCGTATTTAGCCTCCAAAACCGCGATCTTGTCTCTGAAAATAATGCTATCCTCCCTCCGGCTTCCGTAGATCAGGAAAACTTCACTTTCCGGCTCCACCATCAACACGGATTTCAGAATTGAAAACAGGGGGGTAATGCCGCTGCCGGCACCGATAAATACAACCTGGCGCGTCTGATCATCGGCTTGTTTAGGAAAGAAATGGCCCATAGGCTCCAATGCTTCCACGACATCACCCTCTTTCAATGTGTCGAGCAGCAAATTTGAGGCATAGCCGCCCGGTACCCGCTTAATCGTAATCGCCAGTGATACATCCGTGTAAGGCGAGCTCGACATCGAATACGACCTTCTGATTTTTTTATCCTCGAAAGGCAGCAACAAAGTCAGGAACTGCCCCGGCCGGTACTGAACGACTTCATTGATCGGGTGCCAGAAATGGATAGTCGCAGCTTCCTCCGTCTCTTTTTCTATTTCCTTTACTTTTAAAAAATAATATTTGCTCATTGTTAGCTGTAAGCTTTAAGCGATAGGCTCTATGCTTATTTGTTCAAAACGGTGTGCTAATGTGATATACAACAACACAAAAGCCTCACAGGTAACACCCATGAGGCTTTTATGATTTCATTTTGATGTTATTTCAAAGTCGCAACCGCGTCTTTGATGCGTTTTACCGCTTCTTCCAGCGCTTCGTCAGCAGCGGCGGTCGAGATACGGATGCAGTTTGGCGCTCCGAAACCTGAACCTGCTACGGTTGAAACATAAGATTTGTTCAAAATCCAGTTAGCGAAATCGTCGGAATCCTTGATCAGCGTCTCGCCATCCGATTTTCCGAAGTAGTAGCTCACATCGGGGAATGCGTAGAATGCGCCTTGCGGAACATTCACTTTGAAGCCAGGGATATCTTTCAGCAAACCTACCACGAGGTCACGACGACGGTGGTATGCCTTCGCCATTTCGATAGAAGGCTCTTTCGGGCCGTTGAATGCAGCAGTAGCCGCCTTCTGCGCGATAGAGTTGGTTCCCGAAGTAACCTGGCCTTGCAGTTTTTCAACACCATCCGCGATCCATTTGGCCGCCGCGATGAAACCGATCCGCCAGCCAGTCATTGCATAACCTTTCGCAACACCGTTCACGGTGATCACGCGGTCTTTCAATGCGGGGATAGAACCGATGCTGAAATGGCCTTCCTCCGTAAAGTTGATGTATTCGTAGATTTCGTCAGCCAGTACGTAAACACCTTCGTGTTTTTCGAGCACCGCCGCGATTTCTCTCAATTCTTTTTCCGAATAAACAGCGCCGGTCGGGTTGTTCGGCGAAGCGTACATCACCACTTTCGTACGTGGCGTGATCGCTGCTTCCAGTTGTGCCGCCGTTACTTTGAAATCGTTTTCAAAAGCACCATCGACAATCACCGACTTACCTTCTGCCAATTTCACCATTTCGGAATAACTCACCCAGTAAGGTGCGAAAATCACCACTTCGTCGCCCGGATTAACCAGAACCTGGATCACGTTCGCTAGTGAATGCTTGGCACCGGTCGAAACCACGATATTTTCGGGTTTCCAATCTATATTATTGTCGCGCTTTAACTTATCAGCAATGGCCTTTCGCAGATCAGGGTAACCTGCTACGGGTGAGTAACCATGGAAACCATCGTCGATGGCTTTTTTAGCGGCCTCGCAAATGTGTGCGGGCGTCTTGAAGTCTGGCTCTCCAACGCTCAGACTGATCACTTTATGGCCTTGTGCGGCCAGTTCACGGGCCATTTTGGTCATCGCCAGCGTCGAAGATTCTTCGAGGGCGTTGATCCGGTCGGCCAACCGGGTTTGCTCTGCTACTGCGGACATTGCAACGTTTTAATTAAGTTAAAGAAGGTACTGCGAACTGTATCAACAAATTGCCCGCAAAGGTACGGCTTTTTTAGCAGTTGCATTGTATTATGTTAAGAAAGATTTATCGGCAATGCATTACTTAGCAGCCGGTGCGCCGCATTTACTTGAAATCGCCTCACCAACAACGATATTTGTCCATGGACACACCAATTACCATTGAAGAAATCATTTTTCTGGCCAATGTACCGGAAAATCTGCACACTGCGTTCCTGCGTGTAGCAAATGGTCTGCACGAACGCGCCAAATACCCGAAAGAGAAGGTATTACTGATGCTGGTCAAAATGCTGAATGACCCGAAGAAGTATGCCTATTCCAAAAACAAAGTCACAAATCTGGCCAAAACGGTTTTTGATCTCAAAAAGGCAGGAATGGAAATCACACTGACGGACGACGGCCAAGAACTGATTTACAATGAAGAGTCAGTGCTGACCCTGGTAGAAAAAGAGCCTCAGGCCAAGAACACTTTCAATCTCCGCGAAGACAAGCTGCATTACGCCGTTTTCGGGAAAGAGCACATCGAAGAAGGGGCATTACTGCAAATGGAAACGGCCGTTAGCTTGCCTATATCGGTCGCTGGCGCATTAATGCCTGACGCACACCAGGGTTACGGATTACCTATCGGCGGTGTGCTCGCCACAGAAGCCGACAAGGTGATTCCTTACGCCGTGGGCGTCGACATTGCGTGCCGCATGTGCATGTCGGTCTTTGATATTCCTACCGATTATCTTAAACGCGAGCCGCACTTCCTAAAAAAGATCCTGACTGAAAATACGAAATTCGGCATGGGCGGCGAAACCGCGCGGAAATACGACGAAAGCATTATGGACCAGCCTGAATGGGATGCCACCAAAACGATCCGCTCTTTGAAAGACAAGGCTTACCGGCAGCTAGGCACTTCCGGCACCGGTAATCACTTTGTAGAATGGGGTATAGTAGAAGTATTCGAAAACGATCCGCTTTTGAATTTACCCAAAGGCGAATATCTGTCATTACTCTCGCATTCCGGTTCCCGCGGCTTCGGCGGAACCGTCGCCAATTACTATTCCAAACTGGCTATGCAAAAAACAGTACTTCCCAGGCAAGCCGCGCACCTCGCCTGGCTGGATTTGAACACGGAAGAAGGTCAGGAGTACTGGATCGCGATGAACCTCGCCGGCGATTACGCCTCGGCCAACCACCACGAAATCCACAACAAAATGGCTAAATCGCTGGGCGAAAAGCCATTGAAAATCATCGAAAACCATCATAATTTCGCCTGGAAAGAACAATTAGCAGACGGTCGCGAGGTAATCGTCCACCGCAAAGGCGCCACCCCCGCCGGCAGCGACGAAATTGGTATTATCCCCGGCTCGATGAGTCAGCCGGGCTACGTGATCCGCGGGAAAGCCAATGCAGAATCCTTAAACTCCGCCTCGCACGGCGCGGGACGCCTACTTTCACGCACGAAAGCATTCACAACCACGACGCGCAGCCAGATGAATAAAATCCTGCAAGACAATGGTATTCAACTCATTGGCGGAGACCTGGACGAATCGCCGATGGTTTACAAGAATATCGAGGATGTAATTGCGGCGCAATCGGAGCTCGTAACGGTACTCGCGAAGTTTTCGCCTCAGATTGTCCGGATGGCGGATGCGAATCGGAAGGAAGGGCGGGAGGATTGAGGGAATAATTTGCTAACTTTCGTAAAATCATAGTCGGTATGAACGCGTTGAGACTGATCGAAAAACCGAAAAATGGAGAATTAAAGATATCCTTACCGGAAACATTTACTGATGATCCGGTAGAGGTAATTATTCGCCCATTGATTCAGCCCGAAATTGATTCCGCATCAAGACTCAAAATTGCTCAACAATACCTCAAAAGATCCAAAACCAACCAATTTTGACTTAGGAGATTTGGACCCGCACGAGCAATAATCATCAAAAAATTTTCGATGACAGCTCCATTCTGGTTGAATTCGAGAAGCAATCCAAAACCGATTTGCTCCTGCACCTCATGGGTAATAAGAATTTCAACTTATACTTGAATTGCACTGTTCTCAGCGAGTATACCTATTATCTGCTCGCAATCGAGGGAGGAAAGTCTCCCAGAGCGATAAAAGAGGATGAAAATATTGGAACTATATTAACGAGGAACAATCCTGAACCGTTTCTTTCAGCTTTTCAAATGGTCGCCTAAGGCCCGAAATACCGGCAACTTTCTTGGAGATGATGTCGAAATATAATCTGTTGCCAAACGACGCATTGATTCTCGCCGACTGCAAATTGAATTCTATTGATGCACTAGCTACTTATGACATCAGGGACTTTTCTAGGGCTTGTAAACAAGAAGAAATTAAGCTTATTAACTCAATTTCAGACTTACTTTTGATTTAAAACACCTCCCCCAAATTCACAAACAACCCCCTCGACCCATCCATCCCAAACCCGTAATCAATCGCAATATTTGCACCGGAGGTCTTATTCACCTTAATGCGAATGCCCAAGCCTCCCGCGGGCGCAATGCGACGGAAGCTTTTCGATGGCCAGTCGGAAACACTCTGTGCATTAGCGAATAGCACCCCTCCGAAAAGGCCGTTTTTGGTTAGCGCAAAGCGGTATTCGGATTCAAAATAGAGCAAATTGGTGCTGCGGAAACGGCCCTGGATGTAGCCCCGGCCAATATTCGTGGTAGGATCCCAGCCAGTCGCGGGGAGGTCGAGGTAGGGAGGCTTGCCAATGGTGAGCCAGTTGTAATTCCAGAATGCGAGGGTGTTCTGGCTACCACGGGGCAGGTTGAAGTACCGGCGGACGTCGATGACAACCGCTTGCCAGCTGTTGGTGCTGCCAAGCGATTTCATATTCGGGCGGAACTGTACATTGCTGTAAAAGCCTTTCAGCGGGTTAATGGAGTTCGTCCGGCTGTCGTAAGCAACCGTCACCAGCGGTCCCACCGACGACGATTTGTGGCCCAATCCATAGTCTTTAATGTCCTGGTTCAGCTTTTCCTCCTTATCCGTCTGCATGATTTGCCACCTTTTATCGTAGGCAAAGCCCAGCCCGACGAAAAACGACTTGCCTATTTTCTTCAAAACCGTCTGATGCAATCGCAAATGCTTGTATTTCAAGCCCGTAGCATCGTTTATTTTGGAATCCATACCCAATCCATAAGTGTCTTGCGGATATTTGAAAAACCGCCAGTCGACCACGAAATTGTAGTTGTTATGCCGCGTCCAGATGTTGGCCTGAACGGGGATCGTCATTTGCTTGTATTCGGTATAAATGAAATTGGTAGTAATGCTCGAAATGTTAGTCGTTTTCGGATTGCTGGTGTAGAAGGCGATGTTCGCATTGAGCGAGCCCGTGAGCCCCGAGGAGAGCGTGTACCCACCCGCGGGCACGAGCGAGAAAATCGGCTTGCCTGACTTGATCTTTGGAACGCGTACCGAATCCGACTTGTCCTTCGATTTCCACTTTCTGAGCACGTCGATCAGGTCTTTTTGCATCACCTTTTGGGCCGAATCGGCAGTTGCCACGGTGTCCTGGCGAATGGCCTGGGTTGCCATTACATAATTTCGGGCCTGCAAACCATTCACGGTCAGCATGATGAGCGCAGTTATTATGTAAAAAGCCTTGATCACCGGGTCGGGTTTGTTAAGTACATTCCCAGTAATATATATTAAAATAGTACCCGCCACAAAAAAAGCCACCGGCTTCTGGCGAAACCGATGGCTTTGTACCACTAAATGTGGCTATTATGCTAATGCAGCCTTCAAATTAGTGTCGATAGCTTCCAGGAACTCCTCTGTGTACAGGTAGTGCTCGCCATGTTTCACATCGTTTCCGTAGATACCCACAGCCAAATCCTTGGTCATTTTTCCACTTTCCACAGTCTCGATACACACTTTTTCAAGCGCTTCCGAGAAATCGATCAGCGGCTGGTTGTTATCCAGTTTACCACGGAATGCCAAACCACGGGTCCACGCGAAGATGGAAGCGATTGGGTTCGTAGAAGTTGGTTTCCCTTTCTGGTGCTCGCGGTAGTGACGGGTCACTGTTCCGTGTGCAGCCTCAGCTTCCATGGTTTTACCATCCGGCGTAACCAATGTAGAAGTCATCAGACCCAGCGAACCGAAACCTTGTGCAACGGTATCCGACTGTACGTCGCCGTCGTAGTTTTTACAAGCCCATACGAAGTTACCTTCCCATTTCAATGCGGAAGCCACCATGTCGTCGATCAGACGGTGCTCGTAATGTACTTTTCCTTTGTATTCGTTTTCGTACACTTCCTGGAAGATATCCTTGAAGCGGCCGTCGTATTTTTTAAGGATTGTGTTTTTGGTAGAAAGGTACAGCGGCCATCCTTTGTCCAAAGCCACGTTGAAGCATGAACGCGCAAAGCCCCGGATCGACTCGTCGATGTTGTACATACCCATCGCTACACCGGCACCTTTGAATTGGTACACTTCGTGCTCGATCACTTGTCCGTCTTCGCCTTCGAATTTGATGGTCAGTTTACCTTTTCCGGGTACTACGAAGTCCGTAGCGCGGTATTGGTCACCGAATGCGTGACGACCTACGATAATCGGCGCCGTCCAGTTAGTAACCAGACGAGGAACGTTGCTCATTACGATCGGCTCGCGGAACACAGTACCATCAAGGATGTTACGAATGGTTCCGTTTGGCGATTTCCACATTTGTTTCAGACCGAATTCTTCAACACGGGCTTCGTCAGGTGTGATAGTCGCACATTTGATACCCACGCCGTACTCTCTGATAGCGTTGGCAGCATCGATAGTCACCTGGTCATTGGTCTCGTCGCGGTACTCGATACCCAAGTCGTAGTATTTGATATCTACGTCAATGTAAGGGAGGATCAGTTTTTCCTTGATAAATTTCCAGATGATGCGGGTCATTTCATCGCCATCCAGTTCTACGACGGGATTGTCAACTTTAATTTTGCTCATGTCTTAGATTCTATACTAGTTAAAGATTTTGAAATCAGACCGTGAAAGTACGAACAATAGAATAAAAAGGCGAAATTTCCTCCGATTACATCCCCAAAAAGACCACATTACCCGATGAAAAAGGCCGCACTGCGAAAAGCGTTTTTACAAAAAAGAAAGGATGCGGACGAACGCTGGCTGATCGAAAAAAATGCCCTGATCGCGCGGAATCTTGAAAAATATCTCCACAGCAAGGCGTTGGGAGCTCTCCATACCTTCCTGCCGCAGCTCAATGCACGTGAGATCGATACATTCGGTATTATCGATATGTTAAGAAAATCGTTTCCGGCAATGCGCATCGCCGCGCCGTACATTATCCCGGGTACGCGTGAAATGGAGCATTTTTTGGTAACACCCTTTACGCATTTAATCACAAATCAATGGCGGATCCCCGAACCCGATCCGTTGACGTCGGAGAAAATCCTTCCGGAAGAAATCGACATTGTGCTGGTTCCGCTCCTTGCGTTTGATCGTAAAGGTTACCGCGTGGGTTATGGTGGCGGCTACTATGACCGTTTCTTACCTCAAACGCGCCCTGAATGCATTAAAATGGGCCTTTCGCTGTTTGAGGAAGTGGATGAAATACAGGATATTGATGCGTTTGATATCCCACTTGATGCGTGCATTACACCTGAACGAGTGTACAATTTCCGTGATCAATAGGCAAAAGTAAGCGAGCCGAAAAGCCTAGTAAACAACTCTGAAATGTCGGCTTTAACCGTTCCTTCCTGAATTTTAATGCATTAATGCTTGATTTTCCGGTATCATTCTAAAAAACTGCGTAAATTTGCGGCACTTTTCGCGAGGCGGCGTGAGTCGCTCGCAAGGAGTAAATCATATTCTATCCATTTTTAATCTTAATGCAAGAATGAAAATCGCAGTAGTAGGCGCTACCGGTCTGGTGGGCGGCGAAATCCTCAAAGTGCTCGAAGAGCGTAATTTCCCGGTGACGGAGCTTTTGGCCGTCGCATCTGAAAGATCTGTTGGTAAGGAAGTTACATTCAAGGGTAAACAGATAAAGGTGATCGGCTTCGAGGATGCGATTGCTGCCAAACCGGAGATCGCGATCTTCTCGGCTGGCGGTGGCACCTCCCTCGCCCTTGCACCGAAATTCGCGGAAGCAGGTATCACCGTTGTGGATAACTCTTCGGCCTGGCGTATGGACCCTACCAAAAAACTGGTGGTTCCGGAAATCAATGCAGGTGAATTGACGAAAGAAGACAAAATTATCGCCAACCCGAACTGCTCGACTATCCAAATGGTGGTGGTGCTGAACCCGTTGCACAAAAAATATAAAATCAAACGTGTGGTTGTTTCCACTTACCAATCGGTAACAGGAACTGGTAAGGCTGCCGTAGATCAATTGTTCTCGGAGCGCGCCGGCGATCACAGCAAAGGTAAAGTGTACCCGCACCAGATCGACCTGAACGTACTTCCGCACATCGACGTGTTCCTCGATAATGGTTATACCAAAGAGGAAATGAAGATGACCAACGAAACGAAGAAGATCATGAGCGATGACAGCATTGCGGTAACCGCAACCACTGTTCGTATCCCAACGATCGGCGGTCACTCTGAGGCTGTTAACATCGAGTTCGAAAATGAATACGATCTCGACGAAGTACGCCAGATCCTGGCTGAAACCGAAGGCGTAATCGTACAGGACGATCCGAAAAATGCATTGTACCCGATGCCATTGACTGCGCACGGCAAAGACGAAACTTTCGTAGGCCGCATCCGTCGCGACGAATCTCAGCCTAAAACGCTGAACCTGTGGATCGTAGCGGACAACTTGCGTAAAGGAGCTGCTACCAATGCAGTTCAGATCGCTGAGTTCCTCGCGAAACACGACCTGGTAGGTGTAGCTGCCGAGGCGTAATCACGCTTTATAAATGAAAAGAGCCGCTAAATGCGGCTCTTTTCATTTATATACTAATCTAAAACCTTACCTATCAACCTCTCCCATTACCACATCGATAGAACCGATCACCGCGACGAGGTCAGCCAGCAATGCGCCTTTTGAAATTTCACCAATTACCGAAAGGTTATTGAATGAACATGCCCGCGCTTTGCAGCGAACGGGAATGTCCGAACGGCCGTCCGTACGGAAATAGAAGCCCAGCTCGCCTTTCGGATTCTCCGCGCGAACGTAGAAATCCATCGCTTTCGGCCTGATTTTCTTGGGAACAATGGCTTGCGGGTCGAAATCGCGGGTTCTTTTGTGATCCCCTTGCAATTGCACGAGACTCTGCTCAATGATTTTCACTGATTCCCAGCATTCCACTACACGCACCCAGGTCCGGTCCCAGCAATCGCCTACCTTGCCTAATTTTCCTTCACCAATGGGTATTTCAAAGTCCAGCTCCGGATAAACGGAGTAACCATCTACTTTTCTCAAATCATATCTCAAACCCGAACCGCGGAGCATGGGACCTGTACAGCCATAGTTAATAGCCACGTCCAACGGCAGCACACCAACATTGGCTGTTCTTTGAATAAATATCTTGTTATCCACCACAAGCTGCTGCAATTCGGTCAGCTTGGGTTTCAAATATTTGATAAACTCAGCACAACGCTCTTCGAAACCCACGGGCAAATCGTAGAACAACCCGCCTATCCATATATAATTGTACAACATCCGCGCGCCGCAGGTCCATTCGAGCAAGCGCAGGACCTGCTCACGGTCGCGCATCATCCACAGGAAGGGCGTATACGCGCCTATGTCCATCGCGTACGTGCCTAGCGCGACAAAGTGCGAGGCCAGCCGGTTCAGCTCGGCCACCACGACACGGATGTATTCGATGCGCTTTGGAATATCGTTCTCAATGCCCAGCATTCGCTCCACACCCATTACATAGGCATGCTCCGAGTTCATCGCGGCCACGTAATCCATGCGGTCGACGTACGGAATAATCTGGTTAAATGGCAATGACTCTGCGTGCTTTTCAAAACACCGGTGCAAATAGCCCAAATGCGGCACCACGTCGATCACCACCTCGCCATCGGTCACAACTTCGAGCCGCAATACGCCGTGCGTCGACGGGTGCTGCGGGCCCATGTTGAGCACCATCTCCTCCGTGCGGAGATTTTCGGAGTTGTATTTCGTAGGCGCCGAAGCAATGAAATGCTCCGGTTTATATTCGTATTGGATAGAATTGCTCATACCTAAAACCTGACTAGCTTCTGATCGTGTACTTCCACACGCAACGGACCGATTGGCCGGCCTTCGTTGTGCAGCCGATCCACTGCCGTAACATAATAAACATATCTTTTGCCTGCTTCGGCGGTCATATCCACGAATTTTTCACCTTCATAGCACATGCCGAGAATGCGGCGCGGGTCGTGGGCAGTGGCCTTCTCGTCAGGCGGAAAGCGGTAAATGACGTAGTACCAGGCCTTATCGCCGTCGGCGGCTGCGTCGGGCTGCTCCCAGGTGAGTTCGATGCCGCGCGAAAGCAACGTGGCTTTCAGGCTTTTCGGAGACAACGGCGGGATTTTATCCTTCCATGGCATTGTCGGGATCAATGCGGGGTATTTAAAAAGGTCCCTTCTCAAAGAATCTACAAAACCGAGGCTGTTGGCCCTCAAAGATCTGGAACTGAAAAAAATCGACCCGTCGGCCTCATTGCCCCGGAAGTAGCGTACCTGGTTCGGTATTTCGGCGGGATTCGACCAATGCGAGTCCTTATCCTTATACCCGACACGGTAGGCGCCCATACCTATATATAAATGCCGCTCGAAACAGTTTTCCGTCCACCAATCGACCAGGTTCTTATAAGGTACCCTGTTGAATCCCGACGAGAAATACACCTGCGGTGCGATATAGTCGATCCAGCCTTCTTTTACCCAGCGGCGGCTGTCGGCAAAAAGATCATCATAGGATGCCAGTGCCCCAAAAGTTTTCGAGCCATCCGCATCGCGGTCCTTATTACGCCACACGCCAAACGGGCTGATCCCGAATTTAAGTCGCGGATTCAATGCTTCCAGTGCTTCGTGAATCTGTTTTACCAACAAATCCACATTATGGCGGCGCCAGTCGGCCTTGTTGGTGTAGCCGTCGGAGTATTTCCGGAATGTCGCGTCGTCTTGGATCACCTGGCCGGGCGCGGCGTATGGATAAAAGTAGTCGTCGAAATGAATGCCGTCAACATCATAGTTCTTTGCGACGTTGACGGTCATGTCGGTAATGAACTTCCGGACTTCGGGAATGCCGAAATCAAAGAGCTTGTAGCCATCGTACGTCAGAATCCACTCTGGATGCAGCCGGCTGATATTCTCGGCCGAAACACTTTTCGAAGATTTATGCACCAGGCGGTTGAGGTTCAGCCAGGCATGAAATTCGAGACCGCGCTTGTGCGCCTCGGTGATCATAAAGTCGAGCGGGTCCCACATAGGCTCGGGTTTACGCCCCTGTACGCCTGTAAGCCACTCCGACCACGGTTCGGGGCTTTTGGCATAGAATGCATCTCCTGCTGCGCGCACCTGCACGAACACCGCATTCATTCCTACCCGCTTGTGAAAATCAAGTAGCTCGGAGAACTCCTCCTGCTGCTCCTCGGGGAGAAGGGTCTTACTACTTGGCCAATCAATATTGTCGACAGTGGCAATCCAGACCGCTCTAAATTCTCTCTTCGGGGGCAGATTACTCTCTGTTTCCGCGCTCTGAGCCATGCAACTTTCCAGCAAAAACGTGATAATAACGAAGGAAAGCGCAACAATTTTAATTTTTTTCACTATCTGACCAATGCAAAATGTTAATCCAACCAAAGTAACGTATTTTGGAACAAAGTTAGCCGACAACCGTCTTAATTTCGAGCAATAACGGTTTGATTTGGATCGGTATATGAAAATGGGTGCCAACGCCCTTTTCTTGACTTAGTTATATTTTGACGCTGGAATGATGTTTTAAACCGGCTTTTCGGTTGTGTGCGCAAACATTCAAGTGTTGTAATTCTGAATTATTTTTCTGCATATTTATTGTGTAATAACAAGGATTTTTGTGACATAACCGGAAGCAAAATCCGATTAAAATACCCTAGTAACGCTTAAACTGTACCCTAATTGGAACCATTTGTCAAAACCACTAAGAAAAACGTCCTATTCGAAGTTGCATGGGAGGTTTGTAATCAAGTTGGAGGGATATATACCGTAATAAGGACCAAGGTGCCCGCCATGGTTGAGAAATGGGAAGAGAACTATTTTCTCCTCGGGCCTTATTTCGAAAAGAAAGCGTCTTCCGAATTTGAAATGATTCACGATCTCGACGATTCCCCGGCCGGGCGCGTCGTCAAGAGAATGCGGGATATGGGTTTCGCGGTATATTATGGCTACTGGCTCGTAACCGGAAAGCCCCGGGTGGTGCTGTTCGACGTCGACAGCATTATGAGCCAGCTCGATGCGATCAAATTTAACCTTTGGGAAAAAAACCGGATCCCGACTATCAATGTCGAACACCTTGTCAATCAGACGCTTTGCTTCGGCGAGCTGGTACGTATATTCCTGAAAGAATACGCGGAAGAGAATGCCAAACGGGAAGATATTTCGGCGCAATTCCACGAGTGGATGGCGAGTACCGGGCTCCCGGAATTGAAACGGGAGAATGTCAAGATCGCCATGACGTTCACGACGCACGCGACCATGCTGGGCCGTTACCTGGCGCAGAATGTATCTGGTTTTTATAACAAACTACCTTTCTTCGACTGGGAGCAGGAAGCTAAAAACTACGGTATCCTCGCGCAATGCTCAATCGAGCGCCAGGCTGCGTTGAATGCGCACGTGCTCACAACGGTAAGCGACGTAACCGCCCGCGAATGCGAGGTGTTCCTCGGCCGCATGCCCGACCTTGTTACGCCAAACGGCCTCAACGTAGTGCGTTTCCAGGCGGTACACGAGTTCCAGAACCTGCACTTGAAGCATAAAGAACGCATTCATGAGTTTGTAATGGGGCATTTCTTTCCCAGCTACTCGTTCGATCTGGATAAGACGCTCTATTTCTTTACTTCCGGTCGTTATGAGTATTCCAACAAAGGTTACGACCTTACGCTGGAAGCCCTCGCACGCCTGAACTGGAAAATGGTGCAGGCCAATATGGACATGACGGTAGTGATGTTTATTGTAACCAAACAACCCTATACGTCGGTCAATCCGGATGTTTTGCAATCACGCGCGGTGCTGAATGAGTTACAGGAAACTTGTACCGCCATTGAGAAAGAAGTCGGGGAAAAGCTCTTCCTCGCCACAGCATCCGGTGCCGATCACAAAATGCCCGATTTGAACGAGTTTGTGGATGAATACTGGCGCCTACGCCTACGCCGGACCATCCAGAGCTGGAAAACTGACAGACTCCCCGCATTTGTCACGCACGACCTCAAACAGGAAGATGGGATTACCGATTTCTGCAAGCGAGCGAACTTGGTGAACAACGAGCGCGACCGCGTAAAAATCGTCTACCACCCGGATTTCATTGCTTCGACCAACCCATTGTTCGGTCTCGATTACGGTCAATTTGTGCGTGGTTGCCATTTGGGCGTCTTCCCGAGCTACTACGAGCCGTGGGGCTACACGCCGCTCGAATGCGTCGTCCGCGGCGTCCCGACAGTCACCAGCGACTTGTCAGGTTTCGGTGACTACATCATGCAAATCATGCGTGACTACGAAAATCGGGGCATTTACGTCATCAACCGCAAATCGCAGACCTTCTCGCAAGCCGCAGACCAACTGGCCGATATCCTATTCAAATTCGTCCGCATGCAGCGCCGCGACCGCATTATGCAACGCAACCGCGTGGAAAACATTTCGGATGTATTTGACTGGATGAACTTGCGATCATACTATGACACGGCGCATGATCTGGCCGCGAAGCGGCGGAAGCCTTAAGTTGGAGACATTTAACAATAAAGCCCATCGAAAAAATCGGTGGGCTTTCTACTTTAACAGCCCTTTCAAGTGCTCCGTCAACGTCCCAATGCTACAAACCATTACATTCTCCCGCATGTTATAATCCTCCGCGGATGGTGTAACTACCAGCAATGGTGGGCTACCTAGGTCATTCTGAGCCAACGTATTGCCTCTGCTTAATACCGGGCTGTTGGTGTATTTGATCTCGATCGCGACTTTGACATTATTACCTTTTACCAATACCAAATCCAGTTCGGCGCCGTCTTGCGTGCGGTAGAAATAGGGCTGAATATTGTACGGCAGGCCGGCAATCACTTGCTGTATGACATAGCCTTCCCACGAGTTGCCTAACAGAATATTTCCCGCCAATTCTTCCGAATCCGTAATTCCGGCCAGAGAATGAAGCATTCCACTGTCACGAATGTACAGCTTGGGTGTTTTGACCAGTCTTTTACTGATATTCACAAACCACGGTTGCAGCCTTCGGATTAAAAAAGCATTTTCAAGGTAACCCAGGTAGTTTTGAACCGTTGGAACACTTAATTTGAGCGAATTGCCCAGTTGCGACACATTCAGTAGACTCCCATGCACGCTCACGAGCATGTTCATGAGCAGGCGCATATCACGAGGGTTTGCTGGAATGCCCAATAGTGGCAGGTCTCTTTCGAGATAAGTACTAATGAAGTCCCCCATTTTTCGAAAAGCGGAATTGTCAGACACTGCTTGCAACACATCGGGAAAGCCGCCACGCAGCCAATGTTCACGATAAGAAACCTGTTCTTTCACTTCCTCGAACACCAACGGGTGTAATTCCAGGTAAGATATGCGCCCGGCCAATGTTTCTGAGCTGTTTTTGAGTAAATCAGGTGACGCGGAACCAAGCAGGACGAAGCGCCCCGGAATGCGTTTTTTATCGATCAGCGATCTCAAAAGAGGGAAAAGCGATGGCATGCGCTGAATTTCATCGATGATGATAGTAGATTCCTCTCGTTCTCCAAGATATAATTCGGCGTCCCTCAGTCTGTTAAGATCGGTGTCTGATTCCAGATCCAGGTAAATGCTGGGATAGGGGAATCGGGTAGCAAGCTGCTTTACGAGCGTTGTTTTGCCAACCTGCCTGGGGCCGAGCAATGCTATCGCCGGCGTATCCGACACTAACTCTACTATTTCCTTTTCGATGGTTCTGGGGAACATAATCCTGAATTAATCCCGTTATTTTAAAGTTTGATTTAAAAATACCGGTATTAATCTAAAAATCCTAGCCTTGTATTGTTTCACACACCAAACCTTGCGACCCACATGCTTGCATTCCTGAAAATTTTCAACACCTTCACCCCCAATTTTTACCAACAATCAATTACAATGAATTACATCGAACTGGATTTGAAAGTGGATCCCGAGTTTTCGGAGATATTAATGGCGGAACTGGGCGAGGCGGGGTTTGAATCGTTTGTCGAAACCGACGAAGGATTGCTCGCCTACATTCAGGAGGCGGATTTTGACGAGCAGGCAATCCACGATTTAACAGCCAAATACCTGGATTTAACGACAATAGCCGCAACCTGGAAATCGTTAGAAAGGAGGAACTGGAACGAGGAATGGGAGAAAAGCTACGAGCCGATCGAGGTAGGTGACCAGGTGCGCGTGCGGGCAACGTTTCATGAGCCCGATCCCTCTTTTAAATACGATTTGCTGATCCAACCCAAAATGTCGTTCGGTACGGGGCATCACGAAACGACGTGGCTGGTCATGAACGAGCAACTTAGCCTGCCTCACGAACGTCTTTCGATCATGGATGTAGGTTGCGGGACGGGAATCCTGGCAATTCTGGCGCACAAACTGGGCGCTTCGAACTTGCTTGGCTTCGATATCGACGAATGGGCCGTGGAGAACACCCGCGAGAATTTCGCAATGAATGGGCTTGCCGCCGAGTCGGAGGTTTTTCAGGGGACGATCCAGGATGTACCGGAGGAGAAAATTTTCGGGGGTGTCCTGGCCAATATCAACCGGAATATCCTGCTGGCGGAAATTCCAACCTATGTAAAGCATCTGGAACCAGGCGGCTGGCTTGTAACCAGTGGATTTTATGAAACAGATCAGGCCGATATTGAAAAATGTGCCGCGGAAAACGGCTTGAAAAAGCTCCGCTCCAATACACGTAACCAATGGGCAACCGTTGTTTTTGAAAAAATCAAATAGTCCATTAGCTAATTGCTGAAAGCTAACAGCTACAAACCATGAAGATATTTCGCTTTGCTATACTGCTTTACCTGCTGACTTTTATAGGAAAAAACGCAACTGCACAAGGTGTTAAACTATCGGACGATCCCGCGCAGTTTATGCCGCAGCTCCGGAAAATCATGGACGGCAGCCGGAACCCGCAATTCATCCGCTCGACGGCCCAGCTGGATAGCGTCTGGATGTCGGGGATTAATGCACAACAGCAGGCGAAGTTCATCGGGATTGTCAGAACACAGGTAGCAAAAGGACAAAAGGGAGGGCCGCTGTTGGCTTTGCTTATCCGAAATACGCATGCGCTGGCCAAAAAATCGCCGGATAAGCTTGATGGTTTCCTGGATGTAGCAACTAATGCCGGGGAGCAATACGACGCGAAAACCTTCCAGAAGGTACTTCAAACCAGCCTTCCGATTACCGAAAGCAACAAATTGTACGCCAGCAATTATAATACGCTCTATTTGTTGGGCGGGAATTTCAAATACAGGTTCGACGCGAAAGCCGATACGACCGTGGCCAAGGAAACACAGGCCGCCAACGACGGCTGGGATACGCCGGTGGATTCCAATTTCGTAATCGCACCTACGAAACCTGTCCCGCTGCCTGTGATCGCCGGACCGCTGATGGATCTCGAAAATGCCACTTTTGCGATGGTCGCCGGCGGCGATTCGGTCGTTTTCGGGCCGGCAAATGGTAGCGTCTCGCTCCGCGATGGCGTGTTTGTGGGTAAAAGCGGCAAATTTACCTGGCAAACCGCAGGCGATTCGACCATTTATGCAGACCTCGACGCCTTTTCTTTCAATATAAACCATCCTAAACTGACTGCCGAAAACAGTACACTGCATTCGGACAATTACCTGGCCGCACCTGTGAAAGGAACGGTGGAATACCGGGGCGTCAAACGCATCAAAGGGCAGCCGGCACAATATCCGCGTTTCGTTTCGAACGATATCGATGCCAAGCTGAAAGAAGTCCGCAAGAATATCGATTACAAAGGCGGCTATTCGCTCATTGGTTTGGACCGGTACAGTTCTGCTTTGAACGACAAATACTCGACCATCAACGTCAAATACCAGGAGAAACCTGCATTCACGGCGCGCAGCAAGCGTTTTGCGCTCAAAGACTCCGTTTTTACGGCCAATTTTGCGTTGTATTCCATGCCGCTGGGCGGGGATTCGCTGATTCACCCGGGCGTCACATTCAAATATAATGATGACGAAGGGCTGGTAAGGCTCGGCCGCATGGACAAAACTGATTATGGCCCGCTTCCCTACCGCGATTCGTACCACAAAATGAACATCTGGTCGCAGGCTATGCGCTGGCGTTTCCCGACCGATAAGGTGGAATTTTTGCGGATCAATGGTAAAACAGAGGTACCAGTCCGACTGGAATCTTTCGATTATTTCAAAAAAGAGCGTTTCAGGGAAATCAATAAGGAGTTTGGCTTCCAGCCGCTGATTATGGCCGCGAATTATGCGCAAACGACCAAAAAAACGTCTTTCCTTCCGGAAGAACTGGCAACCAAATTCAAGCAAAACCCGAAAATCATCCGTAATGCACTGCAGAGGCTTGCGCTCGACGACTATTTCATTTACAACAAAGAAACAGACGAATACGCATTGAGTAAAAAGGGTGTGATGTACGTCCTGGCAAACCTTGACAAGGCCGATTATGACAATTTCCAGGTAAGCGGCCAGTTTGCAGCCAATGACGAGGTGGCCAATGCGACGATTTACCTGCCCGATACCATGCTCACAGTTCTGGGCGTTTCGAGGTTTATCGTCAGTGATTCTTTGAAAATATATGCCGTTCCTTCCGATAGGAAGGTGATCATCGGTAAAAACCGCAATTTTACGCTCAACGGGCAAATGGTCGCATCCAACTACCAGTTCCGCGGCCAGAATATCAAATTCGATTATAACCAGTTCTTCGTGAATGTAGCGCCATCCGATTCAATCACATTTACGCCGCGTGATAAATTTGCGAAAGGCCAGAAAGGCGAAGTCGGCGGGCACGTGAAGTACGAAAAAGGCGGTACGTTCTACCTCAGCGACCCGAAAAACAAATCGGGGATTCAGAAAGGCATCAAAAAATCACCGCGACTCGTCGTGCCCGACGGTATGATCGTGTACTTCGATCAGCCCGAACGAGGGACGGTACTTTACCCGCGAGAGGTATTCTTCAAGATTCCTAAAATCGATATGGATGGCCTCGACCAGCGAGACGTGATTTTCGAGGGTACATTTAATTCCAACGGCATTATCCCGCCTATCCAGACCATCCTGAAAAGCATGCCGGATAACTCGCTCGGTTTCGACTACAAACCGCCGGTTACCGACATGAAACTATACGAAGGCAAAGCATTGGCCAAGTTTACGGATACGCTCACAATGGATAACTCCGGCTTGCATTCGAAGGCTATTTTGAAATACCTCTCGGCCACAATGCCCGCTAAAAATGTACTACTAACCGCTGATTCATTGATGGCTACCGGAGAAACAGCGAGCATTAAGGAAGCCACCATCGGCAAGGGGTATTTCCCTGCCGTTGCGCTGAAAGATTATGCGCTGAAATGGTACCCAAATGCAGATAGCATGTTTATCAGCACCACCGGCAAGTCTTTCGCATTCCACCAGGGTACTACCAACCTCGAAGGAAGTTTACTCCTTCGCTCGACGGGTTTGTACGGTAATGGAAAATTGAAACGCGCCGATTCAGAGCTTACTTCTCCTGATATCAAGTTTAATAAGGACGGGTTTCTGGCTAACAAATCCGCATTTGCAATCAATAGCGCGGATGTGAAGTCGACTAAAAAGCTGCTCACCGGCAACAATGTCAACGTCGATTTCAACTTCAAAACCGGGATTGCCAACTTTGTGACCGATGAATCGGGCTTTGGAAATGACTCTTCGGGTATGCAAATCCCGACCGCTTCCTACCAGACCCTCATCGGAAGCGCGAAATGGGATATGACCAAAAAGACGATCCTGATGAAAGGTTTGGGTGAAACCTCCTCTTACACCTCCACCGATCCCGATCAGGAGGGCCTGACTTTTAACGGCTCCGAGGCCATCTACGACATTGAAAAAGTGACTTTGAATATCCGGGGCGTCCCTTTCATTCAAACTGCCGACGTGAAAATTATCCCGGACCGCGGCATGGTGGCCGTGGATAGCAAAGGTAAAATCGTTCCGCTCAAAAAGGCACGCATTGAGATCGATACGCTGAATGTCTCGCACCACCTGCGCGACGCCGACATCCGCATCGACTCCCGCAACCACTTCGAAGGCTCGGCCACTTACCAGTACATTACCGCCCGAAAGGATACATTCAATATCAAAATGCAGAATTTCGAGCTCGTGGAAGTGGGGGCGGGCGAGGAAGGCAAGCGCAAACCGAAGGATAAGGCAACCACGCCCGGCATTAAGTACTACACCACCGCCCGCGCAGACATTAAGGAGGCCGAAAATCTCTTCCTTTCGCCTCGCATTCAATACAAAGGAGCGATTAACCTCGTCGCTTATGAGCCTTCGCTGAAACTGGATGGTTTTGTAAAACCGGTGATCAAGTTCCGGAAGGACTTCCAGAGCTCGTGGATCGTGTACCAGGATTCTCCGGGCGAATCGGTCTCCATTAAAATCAATAAAGACCTTAAGAACGAGCACGAGATCCCGCTTTCGGTCGGGTTGCATTATAATGAAGCGAAGGGTATGTACATGAGCTTTCTGTCTCCGAAGGATTCGGACGGGGACGAGGACATTTACCAGGCACAGGGTAACCTGAGCTACGACGAGGACAAAAAAGCTTTCCGCGTGAACCCGCCGCCGGGTGCCGACGGCCTCATCGACGAGGGCAATGCACTGACTTTCGATGATAAAACCGGCCTCGCTACTTTCGCAGGGCCTTTCAAGCTCATGCAGGCCAACTGGCTGCAAACCGTCGGCAGTGCCGAAGTGCAGGTGGATAGCTCAAAATTCCGTTTCAACACGATGTTGCTCTTTAACGCGCCTGCATTGGCGCCGATCGCACCAACGCTTGCCGCTAAAATTGTGGAAACGAATCTCGCAGAATCCAACAGCACAGCGGCTGATGACGACCCTGATCAGCTGAACCGGAAACTGTCCGCATTGATCGGCCCAAAGGGTGTCGATGCTTATATGAAGCTGACAGCCGGCGGCTATAAGCCGATTTTCGAAGCCTCGCCGTTGCTGGATATGCCAATGGTGCTTTCAAATGTGAACCTGCATTGGTCGCCTGTACATAACGCGTACTACTCGCAGGGGCCTATCGGCGTGTCGCATTTCGGGCGCAACAATATTAATGCGCAAATGACCGGCGTGCTGGAACTTCGCCGTGGCGTGGAAGGCGACGAGTTTAGTCTTTATTTGGAAGCGTCCCCGGACGTATGGTATTATTTTGACCTAAAAGCAGGTGAGCTGGGAGTCGTTTCATCGATGCTGGATTTCAATGACGAGATCGTCGCGAAGTCTAAGAATGTGAAATCCAAGGACATGACGCTCGTGAGCATTGGAACTGAAGAGAAGGAAATGTTTGTTAACCGCTTCGACGATTTCTATCAGCCTGCCCTTAAGAAAGCGAAGCTCGTGAAAACTGCGAAGAAGAAGACAGCACCATCCCAAGCCGAAGAAAAGAAGAAAAAAGCAGAACCGACAGAAGGATTCTGATGTGATTGGCAGCATTCACAATAGTTTCTGCTAATTTTTGAAAAATAGTATACTGAAATGTAGTTTTACACCACATTCGCTTGTAAAATCCTCCAACTATCGTATTTTTGAGAAAAACTTTTTGTAATTTAAATTTATCTTTGAATAGTACAAAATGAGTGTTGCCTTATTAATAGTTGCGATTGTTGCTGCTTATTTGCTGGGTTCCATCCCAAGTTCAGTCTGGTACGGCATTGGGTATTTTGGAATAGATGTCAGGAAACACGGCAGCGGTAACGCGGGTGCCACCAACACGTTCCGGGTATTAGGCAAACGCGCTGGGACTGTTGTAATGCTCATCGACGTACTGAAAGGCTGGACGGCCACTTGCCTCGCTTCCATGCTTTTTTATATGAACGAAATCGGCGAAACCGAGCTCCTGATGTACAAGATCATCTTCGGAATCATCGCTATTATCGGCCATATCTTCCCTATATTCGTGAATTTCAAAGGCGGTAAGGGCATTGCCACGCTGCTCGGAATGGTACTCGCCATTCACCCCGAGCTGGCTTCCGTTTGTATTACTATATTTATTCTGACACTAATAGCATCTCAGTACGTATCGCTGAGCTCGATCCTTGCGACGCTGGCGTTCCCGGTACTTTCCTGGACAGGCGCTTTCGGGCACCCCGAGCCATTGCTGGTTGTTTTCGGGTTTACGATGTTCATCCTGGTTGTTTTTACGCACCAGAAAAACATTGTCCGCCTGCTCAACGGCAATGAGAACCGCGTTAACATTTTCGCGAAATCGAAAGCACGCAGCTGATATTCTTAATCTAACCCTTGTTAATCCCAACCCCTGAGGCACAACCTTAGGGGTTATTTTTTTAACTTGACCGCCGATTCAGTAAGACTAAAACAACCCATTCAATGCAAGAATATATTGAAAAGAACCGCGACCGGTTTTTGAACGAATTGCTCGATTTGCTTCGTATACCGTCGGTAAGCGCCGATTCGAAGTTCAAACCCGACATGCTCAAAGCCGCGGAATATGTACGCGACCGCATTGCCGAAGCAGGTGCCGACCGCGCTGAAATTTACGAAACCGAGGGCCATCCGGTCGTTTACGGTGAAAAAATAGTCGATCCTGCATTACCGACGGTGCTCGTTTACGGGCATTACGACGTGCAGCCGGCGGATCCCTACGAGCTCTGGAACTCGCCTCCATTCGAGCCGGTGATCAAGAACGACCGCATATACGCGCGCGGAGCTTGCGACGACAAAGGGCAGTTTTATATGCATATCAAAGCCCTCGAAATTATGCTCGCCACGGGTACGCTCGCGTGTAACGTGAAGGTAATGATTGAAGGGGAAGAAGAAATTGGATCCTCGAATCTTGGGACATTTGTCCGAAAGTACAAGGAAATGCTGCAATGCGATACGATCCTTATTTCCGACACAAGTATCATCGCCAACGACGTTCCATCCATTGAAACGGGCCTGCGCGGGCTGACATATGTCGAAGTGGAAGTGGTAGGAGCCAATCGCGACCTGCACTCAGGTGTGTACGGTGGTGGCGTAGCAAATCCGATCAACGTCCTTTGCGAAATGATTGCATCACTAAAAGACGAGCATGGCCACATTACCATTCCGGGCTTTTATGACAAAGTTCAGGAATTGAGTGCGTCAGAGCGCGTGGCACTCAACGCGGCACCATTTGATTTGGAAGAATATAAAAAAGACCTCGCTATCGACGACGTCGCGGGTGAAAGAGGCTACACAACCATCGAAAGAACCTCCGTACGCCCTACTTTGGACGTAAACGGCATCTGGGGCGGCTATATCGGCGAGGGCGCCAAAACCGTGCTGCCATCGAAAGCGCACGCCAAGATCTCCATGCGCCTCGTGCCCCACCAGAACGACGACGAGATTTGTGAAATTTTCACGAAACATTTTGAGTCGATCGCGCCGGCATCTGTGAAAGTAAAAGTAGTGCCGCACCACGGCGGCTTGCCCTACGTAACACCGACCGACTCGGTGGAATACCGTGCTGCTGAGCTGGCTATGGAAGAGTCATTCGGCAAAAAACCGATTCCTACCCGTGGTGGCGGAAGTATACCTATTGTGGCGCTGTTTGAACAGGAACTGGGCTGCAAGAGCATTCTGATGGGATTCGGCCTGGATATTGATGCGCTGCATTCGCCGAACGAGAGCTACGGATTGTTCAACTACTACAAAGGCATTGAAACGATCCCGCTGTTTTTCAAGCATTATGCGGAGTTGAAGAAATAACAAAAAAGAGGCCGTCTCAAATCACTTTGGGGCGGTCCTTTGTTTTTAACTTGGTATAGAAAGTTGGGTTTGTGGAGTTGGTAAAAGTTAGGGGTGAAGTTGATCATAACGGGCTGCTGACGCGGCCCAGTAAG